>Ga0222630_1000143_pt1 | contig 35472 bp, 61 predicted proteins | sample AntAcemetagenom3_FD_179842 | JGI IMG/M metagenome (GOLD analysis project Ga0222630, IMG submission 179842) | Saline water microbial communities from Ace Lake, Antarctica - #3 | ecosystem: Environmental > Aquatic > Non-marine Saline and Alkaline > Saline | place: Antarctica: Ace Lake | collected...
AATGGTCGATGAGACCGCTGAAGAAAGACAATCATGTGTAGATAGAAATGTCGAGCATCTTGTCTTAATGAAAGCAAAAGACGATTGGGGCAACGAAAGTATGGTAGACGCAGATAGCGCTATCACTGCAGGCAACGGTTACACAGCTGGTTAATAACAGATGGAGTATCCTAAGTGAGCGATACCGCCAAACGTAACTTATTTAACGAGTTGCAAGAAGCTTTTAAAGCACTTACCAAGAGGAAACTAAAATGATTGAAATAGAAATGACAGCAGCCCCTTCTGATATTACTAATGCCAGAGATGCGGCTAGATTATTAGTTGTTTAAATAAATACGAGGGTAGCAATACCCTCGCATTAGCCTGTCTTCTGTGTCCATGTTATTCTCCTAATTGAAATTAATGCCTGTTCTTCTACAGCTATTATAAAGACTCTCGTTGAGTACCGATACAAAACAGGACTTCGCTTATTACGAATCAATATCAATTCGGGATCTGGCCCAGCTCCATGCTTAAACTTTATTCCGGTCTATTGTAATCGTCTTTATGGGCGTAAAAGCAGCCAGCTATTATTTGTTTATCCATTACTTTAATTTGATCAATACAGTCCTGCTTGCTTGATCCTAGCCCACATAGCCCGTTAGTACCGTCATAGTCTTTATGCCAATAGACCCAATCAAATTGCGTAGTGCCGACAGACTGCCTTTCATGCTCAAACTCCCACCCTATTAATTCAGTCATTATATTATCCTCTATGCCGTTAATAAACGGGTAGCCCATCATTTAAACGCATTATTTCGTCATCAGACAAATCAGCTTGAGCCTCAGCAATTAGATCAACATCTGCAAATACAGTCTGATTCTGTGCCAGCTCTTTAGTTAAAAAACAGCAAGCGTCTTGACTGTCTTTTTTGTAAGCTTCCCATACTTTAACTAGCATTCTATTATCCCCGTTAGTTGGTAAAGTGCTTTGAATGTGGCTGGCAAGGAATCGAACCTTAATATCATCTAAGTATTTACCAAATATCACAAGCCTGAATCGAACAGAAATACAGTCAAAATTTACCAAATACAGCCACAATCAAAACACTCTAATTGATTTTATACCAACAAAACCGAACTTAATCGGCTTTGCAAACTTGGCATTATTCTAGTCATCGTCTACCTTTAAAGAATACCCGTCTAGTGCCTGGGCCGCTTCTAAGGGCTAAATTGTCGAATAATATAACTCCTAATCTTGCGATTGTGAATGCGAACTGCCATGGTATCTGTTATGTGCTAACAGGTCAATAGTTAATTACACTCATATTCTAAAAAACCTTTGAGTATTGTATTTAGCTGGCGTTTCTCAAACTTATGCTCTTTCAGGTTATTGTTTACAGCTACTTGCTCATCATTGGTTAATCGATTGTAAGCGGCTTTAATTCTAGGCGCTACAGCATCCTCGTCTTCGTCAGCATTGATCTGATTGATAAAGTACGTTGTGGCTCGGCTTACTTTGTCTAGGTCTAATGGTTCGTTTGATATAGTCTCAATTGGCTCAACTATTACGTCATCAATAACTTCTGTTGACTTCATTAAACCCCATTTGTAGCGAGTTGCCACACCATCGCTGGCAGCTAGAAAACTTATCTTGCCATCTTCAAATTCTGAGTACCAAACCCATTCTTTTAATTTTAATTCCCAAGTAGGCATTACTTTATTATTGTCAACCTTAAATTCTTTTGGGTTTAATTTAATTTGAATAACTGGGTATTCGTACAACTCGCGACCAATACCCCAGTTAAAGCAAGATCGTTTAAACGAATCACTAGCCAAGCCCTTCTGAGCCTCTGCGTTGCTCTCTGTGCCTGTATCCTCTTTACCTACCCATTGGTTACTTTCTTCGTTATAAATCGACACAGTACAGTTTTTATTGTCCCTAGTGTGCTTTCTTTCCCAATTAAGCGGCCCACAAACATCATCAAGCCGTTGCATATCACATCTGGCGTTTTTATAAGCCAGTATAGTTGCGTAACCACCCTTGTTAATTGACTGGATGCGAAAATCAATCTGGTCAACAGTCAAAGGCTCTGCTAGTTTTAATAAGTCCATTATATTTCCTCCTGTTCGGCTTGCTCGTCTTCGCTTAACTGAGCATAGTCAGCTTCGTCCGTTCCATCATCAAGTACGTGTTGACTCATTTTACTCATATCAAAATATCCTCGTTAGTTTTAAGTACTGCAATTAATAACAGCGCAACACCAATTAAATTTATACCGATGTGGCTGAAACATAATGTTAGCACAAGACCAAATAGCAATGCTAGCTTAATCATCATCTTTCTCCAATAGTTCAGCTTTTGCATTATTTGCGTCTGTAACTTCCTGCCAGGCTTTTAGTGTAGCTACATTGCTAGGATAGCCAGCCTTAATCAAGCGCTGAACTCTGATATCAAATTCACTCATAGCTCACCCTTTTCTTCTGCTGTTTGCGCCCTGCAAGCGTCCCAATGGTTATGAGTGCATATATATTCGCCCTTGTCTGACATTGCTTTAAATTTTTCATAGGCTACAAATTCCGCGTTATCCATATCCCAGCAAAGCACAACCTGACCAACTCTAGGCACAAACTTAGGCGGGAAGGCTTCGTCCATAATGCTTTTAACATTGCTAATCAACCATCCAGCTTTTACTAATCTTGACGCTAAATCTTCTCTCGTAATTAAATCAGTCATTATTACTCTCCCATTGATTAACTTCATATTGTTCTTTGCGTTCTTCGTCAGTCAGCTCGCCTTCTTCTGGCTCGTCTTCATCATCCCATTTTTCAGGGTATGCTAATTTCCATTCGTCGTAGGCAGTCATTTATTCAGCCTCGTCTATTGCATCACGTAAAGCAAATCGCGCCTTACCAATGCTTGATTCACTTAAATCATCTATTATATTAACGCTACTTCCGTTATGTCCCACAGGAACCATTAAAGCAATTAGCTCAATCAAATCTTCATGGTTAAAATCGTATACTGCTTCAGCATGTATGTTCTCACCAAAGACAATATCTATCCGTGGAAGTGGTGGTGCGCCAAGTGGTCTTATAGTGTATTCATTCATTTCTATTTCCTCGTTTGATGTTTGGTTAGTATGCGCTCTATTTATCTGGATGTAAACTATTTATTTCGCTATTCTGTAAAATATAACTTGAATTAATTTGAGGATGCTGTAAATTAGCACAATGACAAGAAAAGAAAAGGCGGTGTACCTCATACAACACACACAATTATCAGTGAAGCAAATAGCAGAAGCGACAGGGCTTACGCAAAGCTGGTTATATCAACTAAAGAATAACGAATATAAATCGAATGATAAAATCGATGTTCTTTATAATTATTTAAGGAGGAGGAAATGAGCAAAACATGCGTATTATGCAATATTAAGCCTGTTGTAAATCCCCATTGGAATGCGACAAAATGCGAAAATTGTAGAAATCTACGGACAGTTAAGTCATGTTATGTTTGCGGTATTGACATAACAAGCACAAACAAACATAAATATTGTACGGATTGCAAAGAGAAATTAAGGTATAAGCCTAATTACTGTATTGATTGTGGAATATGTATATCTAGATCAAGAGCAAGTAGTAGCGCTAAAAGGTGTCTACCTTGTGTTGAATGCGATCTTAAATATAAAGCGTCTGGAAATCGCGCTAGAGGCTGTCATAGTATTGTTGCAATAGCTGTTAGATATGGAATATTACCGAAGCTAGACGGGGTTATACAATGCGTAGACTGTGGAGGTGTAGCATCGCAGTATGAGCATAGGGATTACATGAAGCCACTAGACGTTGATCCGGTTTGTCGTAAATGTAATGCAGAAAGAGGATCGGCTATAAATTGCAATAACCTGAATTTATTACCACAACAATTTGACGGTATTACGGGCGCAGCATTACGCTTAAATATCAGATTAGAATATCCAGAGGATTTGAAATGAAAAGCATAGAGGTTAACAGTATATTAATTATAATTGGAGTTATAATTGGAACTATAATTATGCCAGCAATGCTAGATCCAACACCAGATTTAAAAATAGGAATTAGCATGGTAGCAGGCTCTTTTCTTACTGCCATAGCTTTGATAGTTTGGGATTAACACAACATTACCACAGGTGTCAGAATGAAACAAACAAGAAAGGAAATGATTGCCGTTTTAGAGGCAGCGCAAGAAGGAAAAACGATTCAAGGAAAGCGTCATATAGCTGCTAACGCTGGCGAATTTTACACTTATGACAATGATCACAGGCCAATGTGGAATTTTGATGCGATTGAGTACAGAGTCAAACCAGAGCCTAGAGAATATTGGATAAGAAAAGATCAGGCTCAATTTGAAAGCTCAACAGCTTTTAGCAATAAATTAATGGGCTTTGATAGAAGGGACTTTATTAAAGTAACCGAGCAGCTTTAGCAGTACCCACGTTAGCACCATCCTCAACTAACGTGGTCTTGTGTCAGGTCGTAGTGGCCTGGCGCTCTTTTAATTAAACTGAGATAGACGATGGATAATTTAACTGTAAAATCAGCACAAGTATTATGTGAAGCGCTAGAAATATATAGCGATTATTTTGACGAAGATAACGAAGAATGCGTGATGCTAAAAGAAAATAACCTAGACTTATTTAATGCATACGTTGAATTATTTGAGCTGGCTAATAAAAGCTAGACAATAAAAAACTCACTTGACCGAGGAATCGGATTTCTAGTATAATACTCAAAGCGGCTTACTTGGACTTCGAACCCAAGGATAGCTTACCCCCTTCAGAGTTGCCGCTATCTATTTTCCAGAAGGGTCTGCATGAAGGTTTAACAATGAAAAAACAAATTAATTACAAGCCGGGAACCGATAAGGTTTTATCACCGCGTATTGTTAATTACTCCGTACGATGGGGTAAATTAGTATTAATAACAGCAAATATATCGACCGATACATATCATTTAAAAGCCTATAGAAAGGTTTTGCATTCCTTATGGGAAGGAGGGTATAGCCATAAAGACGCAGCTCATTTGATTATAACGGGTGATGCATAATGGAAATCAATAATTGGGATAAGTGGCAAACCTTTAGAAAAGACAGGGGTACGCCACCGTGGATTAAAGTCTACAGGAACTTATTATCAAATGAACAATGGGTAGATTTAACTGATTCAGAGAAAGGCCAGTTAATTTCTATTTGGATTCTTGCGGCTGATAAAAATGGACAAATACCAGACAATCCAAAAATGATTCAACGAATGGCAATGCTTGAGTCACCACCAAACATCAATAAATTCATAGAGTTAGGTTTCCTGTCAACCACCTGTCAACCACCTGTCAACCAAGCGGTAACCGATTGTCCGCAACTTGACGCACCAGAGGAGAGTAGAGCAGAGACAGAGCAGAGTAAAATAGATAGCCGGTTTGATGATTTTTGGATAATGTACGACAAGAATGTAAACAAGCCAAAATGCAAAGCTAAGTTTGAACGATTGAGTAAAAAATCAGTAGACACTATATTTAACACTCTCCCAAAATACATCAACTCAACGCCTGACAAACAATTTAGAAAAGCGCCATTAGTTTATTTGAATAATGATTGTTGGAATGATGAGATAGTAATACCAACGAATAAAAGTGGTTTTAACAATCAGCCATCAACATCAAGTTACCGGGATTTTCCATTATGAATAAACAATGGCAAGCACCTGAAGCGGAAAAGGTATTTATTGGCTCAATTCTAACTAGGCCATCGAGATTACTTGAAGTCACAGCTACGAAAGCTAGTTTTATGATTGAAGCACACGCGACTGTATTTGATGTGATTATGGATATGAACCAATCTAATAACCTGATTGATTTAATATCAGTAGCGGATCGCTTGACAGAGTTAAATGCTAGTTCAAAAAATAACGTTTATGCTTACCATGCTTCGTTTACTGGTGGTTGGTTACATCAGTTATCTAATTGGATGGAGGCGGCTGTTGTTGATTCTTTTTTCTATTCATCGCAAGAAATTATAATACGCGAGTATCGCAAGCGAGAAATAACAAAGATCAGTTATAACTTGAGCGAAGATTATGATGCTGATGTCGCCATACAAGAATTAATGAATTTAGAAGTGGTTGAGAAAAAGCACACCCACACGATTACTGAGGCTTTAACAGTTGCTATTGATAAAGTACAAGAGTTGGCACAGCATGGTGGTGTTGTTGGTTTGACAACTGGTTTAAAGGCTTTGGATGACGCTATTGGTGGATTCCAATCACCAGATTTATATATTATTGGAGCAAGGCCAGCAATGGGTAAAACAGCAGTTGCTATGAACATGATGCTATCTAATAATTGCGCGGCTGGATTCTTTTCGACTGAGCAACCAATGGAACAAATAGGAATTAGGACATTATCAATACAAAGCGGTGTTTCTGCTAATCGAGTAAGAAAGGCTGACTTCCAAAATGGCGATATAGAAAGGCTTATATCTACACTAGGACAACTTAAAGGTCGCAATGTATTAATCCATGACAAGGCTAATATAACGATTGGTGAGCTAATGCGTGAAGCTAGGCAAATGAAGTTTACTCACGATATACAAGCGGTCTATGTTGATTACATTCAGCGAATCAAAAGCCCGAAGGCAGAAAACAGACGGTTAGAAGTTGCTGACGTTGTGACGGGCCTTAAAACACTTGCCAGAGAACTAAATATTCCAGTTATAGCATTAGCACAGGTATCGCGAGAAGTTACTAAGCGGCCTGACAAGCGTCCTCACATGGGCGATCTTTTAGAGTCTGGTGTCATAGAGCAAGAAGCTGACGTTGTGATGATGCTTTACCGTGATGAGGTCTACAACGAAGACACAAATGAAAAAGGTATTATTGAAATATTAATCGATAAGAACCGACACGGGCCAACTGGCAAGCTTAAATTTGCATGGATTGGCGATCAAATGAAAATAGCGGATCTGCAAGGGGGGTCGTTTTAATGTTAAAGCATATTACAGAATATCTACCAAAGCACTTAGCCAAGGGTTATCGAGAATACTTAGAAAGGCAAATAGCCAATCAAACAAGCACGATGACAGACGAAGAAATACAGGATAATTTAAAGCAACTGAAAGAGGCTGTGAAATAAAGCAAATTAACTATTGACCTGTTACCACAAATCTATATAATGGCATAAAGCAACCGAGAAATAAAATGACTGAGGCACTATGAAAAAAGCAAAGAACGCTGGCAACCAACACAATAAGCTTCCGCTTGATAAAGTAATCGGGGATTATTGGCGCATACGATGCACAGCAGCAGATAAATTAAAGTGGAAAGCTAAAGCCAGATCGGCTGAATTAAGCGACTCAGACTGGACGCGATTAAAACTAAACAAGGACTAGACAATGAGTAAGCAATCAACAGCAGACAAGTCATACTTTAATCAATGCGATGAAGAAGATTGTGGCAAAGACATTCCGCGCAAAGAAGACCAGTCAAACAGTAATTATAATCGTATTAAAAAATGCTCACCCGAATGCGCGACTAAAGCAAGAAATAGAGGTGCTTTAATTAAGCTGGGCCATATAGAACGAAAGATTAACTTTGACGCAATAAGCTGTTTTTATCTGGGCAAGCAACATTTATTGAAGAGGGCAACATGAAAGACAACGAAGCATTGCTAGATTTTAACGACGATATACCCAACGCACTAGACACGCAAATAGGAGGTGATCACTACAATACTCAAGGTTTGCAGCCATTTGAAATTGCATATGCTAATTTTGGATATTATGCAATACAGCATTCAGTTTATGTAAAAGTCTTGAAATACCTTAACCGAAATAAAGGAACACACCGCGAAGACGTAGAAAAAGCAATACATTGCTTGCAGATACAACTTCAATTTTTAGATCAGCATGAAGCCGAACAGGAGAAATAAGATGAATCCAATATTATTTACAGTAACAATATTTACAGGTGTAATACTTTGCGCTTTAAAATTGTCAACGATAATCGATTGGTCTTGGTGGTGGGTAACTTTGCCGTTTTGGGGAATGGTTGGTGGGTGTATGCTTTACATTATCGGAACATGGGTATGGTATTACATGCAAATGAGCTTTGATAAATTTTTTAAATAATTAAATAGGATAGTAAGATGGCTAGAAACTTAAATTCATGCTCGTTTATTGGACGGCTTGGTAAAGACCCAGAAATAAAAAACATGCCTAACGGTAATGCGGTGGCTAACTTTGGTATTGCTGTAGGTGATGATTACAAGGATAAGCAAGGCCAGAAGGTTGAGCAAACCAATTGGGTCAATGTTGTGATCTTTGGGAAACTGGCTGAAATTTGTGGTCAGTATCTAACAAAAGGATCACAGGTTTACATTAACGGAAAGTTTGTAACTAGAAAATGGCAAGACAAAGAAGGTAACGATAAATACAGCACTGAGATAGTAGCCAATGAAATGGAAATGTTAGGCGGTAAGCAGGATGATGGGGCTAAAGCTGCTCAACCAGATAAATACCCAAGTCATCAACCACAGCCAGCTAATAACCAGCCTGTAGATGATGTGTTTGATCAAGAAATCCCTTTTTAGTGAGCAACATGACCGAAGCTTACCGCCTAGAATGCGAGATACGAGAGCATTTAAGGCGGGTATCGGCTAAAGGCGAAATGGGCCGAGCATGGTGGACTAATATTATGCGGCCTATGCTAGTCAAGCACAGGGGCGAAGAAGCAACACAGAAGATTTGTGATTTAATGAATGAGGCTAGAAAGAAATGAAATGTGGCGAGCAATCAAGATGAACATTACAATTATAGCCGTTACAATTTTAATTATTGCAGCGATTGCTATACTTGCATTGTTTGCATGGCTTTTTGACTTTAACAAAAAAGACAACGAGAGCTAATCTAATGAACGATAAAACAACAATCATTGAGTGGAAAGACCTAGCCCACATGTATTATAAAGCATGGCAGCTAGCACTAGAAGAAGCTGAATTATTACAGTTAGAAATTCAGGTCTTGCAGCAGTTAGCGAAAGACAAGCAACGAGGTGATGTATGAGTGAGGAGATCGAAGGCATTAACATAAGCAAGGCTTTAGATTATATCCGAGTCCACGCACCAGAATTGGCAGCGGCTAAAGCGGCTAGGATTTACTTAGAACAGTTTAGAAAAAGTAAAAAGGCTTTGCTGATTAATGACGCACCGACAGGCACTATTCAGTCTAAAGAGTCCTATGCTTATGCTCACGATGAATATTTACAACTACTGACAGACCTTCAGTCAGCAGTAGAGCAAGAGGAGCACTTTAAATGGATGATGGTAGCAGCGCAGCTCAAAGTCGAGGTGTACCGCACACAGCAAGCTAACAACAGATTTATTGATAGGGCGCATACATGAACACGGTCAAATTCAACTTTTACTTTGAAGACATTAACGCTCAAGTATTTGCAATAGCTTTGATAGCATTGGCAATTATCAGCTACCAGGTATGTAAATGTATAATTAACTATGTGAGGGGTAAGTAATGAGTAATACAATACTAGTAGAGCTTAAAGAAGCAATAAGAACTGAAAACGTATCATGGCTTCGTGAGTTAACGGTAATGATACAAAGAATTGCGGATGATTTGGAAAGGCAAGGAGCAAAGTAATGAGTAAGACTCTACGCGCTAAAGCATTAAAGCAAAAGAAGTGTAAGAACTTAGATTGCAAATCTTTATATACACCGTGGAAATCAACACAGCAAGCCTGTTCAATTACATGCGCGTTAAAGATAGTTAAGCAAAAGCAAAAGATTAAGTACAAAGCTGAAACGCGTAAAATGAAAAAAGAGGTGAACGATAATAGTAGATCGCACCAACTTAAATTAACACAGACCGAATTTAATAAGTACATTAGGCTAAGGGATGAATTAAACCCTTGCATTAGTTGCGGTACAACGGCAAATGTTGAATACTGTGCTGGTCACTATAAGACTGTAGGTGCAAATCCAGAGTTAAGATTCTGTGAAATAAACGTGCATAAGCAATGTAATAAAAACTGCAACCTTGAACAGTCCGGCAATATTCTAATGTATAGAAAAAGCTTAATAAATAAAATCGGCCTAAAAGAATTAGACTGGCTAGAAGGCCCACACGAAGCAGCGAACTACACGCTAGACGATATAAAAGAAATTAGGAAGAAGTACAAAGATAAAATTAAACATCACGAACAAAGGATAGGAGAATAGATGTAAGTAAATTATTATTAAGTAAACACACAGAAGCAAAAGTAATTGCCGCAATTTGGGAAATGGGTATTGAGTCTCTAAATCCTGACGACTTTGATGATGTTGAAAGAATCATTAAAAACATCACTAACACGCGACACATCAATTCTGAAACTATAAAAATAGAAAGAACAATTCTCAATGGGTATAGATATGAACAATCACACAAAGTTTAAAAGATGGCTCGACACCCAGACTGGTGCTAAAGAAGCGCCGAAAAAAGTCTATAGCGAAGACGACATGAAGACCGCATGGTTCAACGGTTACTCAACGCGCAATGTTGAAATGCGAGAATTGATTGATGTAGAAGCCGAGAAACATAATTCATTTTTATCAGAGCTTGCAGTCGCTAATACTATAAATCGAATGGCTGCAGCTAGTGGAGATCAAGAATGCTAACACCTAAACAACAAGAAGTATTTGACCTAAAGCAACAAGGAATGAGTGTTGCTGAAATAGCGGTTAAGCTAAACATTAACCCGTCATCAGTCACACGAAGGTGGCAGGGCGCTATAAACCGATCAGTTACACAAAAAATGTCGCCAGGGTTTGAAATAGACCGCAAGACCGAGGGCCGATGGTATGAAGACCCAGAAACAGGAGAACGTCGAGTCGAGTATTTAAAGTCTAAGCGCACTAAGGAAACAACTACTGGTATGGCTGATGCTTTCAGGGCTTCTATATCCGACATTAAGCCATTAAAGAATATTAAAATACCAAAAACCAGCATGAAAGATAGCATGGTTGTCTACCCAATGGGCGACCCACACATAGGCCTATACGCATACCATAAAGAAGTTGGTGAAGATTTCGACTGTGATATAGCAGAGCGTGATTTATTAGCAGCTGTTGATTATTTATTCAGTGTTGCGCCTCCTACAGACGAGGCTTTAGTCGTAAACTTAGGTGATTTTTTCCACAGTGATAGTGGGCGCAACGCAACAACCAAAGGAACCCCTGTAGACGTCGACACTCGTTGGAGCAGAGTTTTATTAATAGGAATAAAGGTTCAGATTAGAATGATAGAACTGGCATTGGGCAACCACAAGCGAGTAACTGCAATTATAGCACCTGGAAACCATGACGCAGAATCAAGTATATTATTAACTATAGCCTTGCAGCTTTATTTTGAAAACAATAAACGAGTTACGATTCAAGAACCAAATATGTTTCATTTCTACGAGTTCGGCGCTAACTTGATAGGTGTTTGTCATGGTCACACTGTCAAAAAAGAAAACTTACCACAGTTAATGGCTGAAGATATGCCAGAAGCATGGGGAAGGACCAAACATAGATATTGGTACACTGGACACATTCATCACAGAACACTACTAGAGGTTGGCTCGACTATCGTAGAATCATTCCGAACGCTGGCAGGCAAAGACGCATGGCATCACGGTCAAGGCTACCGAGCAGGCCGAGATATGAACGCTATTGTATTACATAAGAAGTACGGTGAGACAGACCGACATAGGTGTGACATACTGAGAGCAAGGGCCTAATATGAAAATATCACCATACCTAGACAATCTTTTAACAAGATGGGGCAACAGTGCCAGAAAGGATAAGCCTTGGTACACAGAATGCCCTTACCTTAAAGAAGCTATAGGGCGAACCACCAGAACGCCCACAGTCATCACAGACGGCGACGAAGTAGAAAACATAGGCAAAGCCATAGGTAATCTAGCAGAGTCGCTTAGAAAGGCGCTAGAGGCCCACTACAAGCATAAGCTGAAGACTAATGAAGTTAAGGCTAATTGGTGTCGATGCTCAAAACAAGATTACGCGGCAAATTATTGGGAAGCAATTCGAAAGTTAGAGGAAGTGGTTGCGGTGGCTATTTAAAAATAAGTTAAATTAGTTATTGACTTGTTAGCACAGTACTATATAATGAACTTATTGAAGCAACAACTACCGAGGAAAAGAAAATGCAAATAATTACTAATACATACAAGCACGCAGCAGACGGTTTTAAAGTTACGGTTACAACTTGTAATAAAAAAATTGCTACAACTAAAAATGTAGAAACAGACGAAGTAATTAAATTTAATCGGTCTAAGTTTGAATGGATGATTAACAAAGGTGTGTTTGCTTTAGTTGATTGATAGTGACATTAACCCAACCCTAGCCCATTAATTGGGGCTTTATTAACTAATTTTAAACTATTTGCAATATTTCTAAAATTATGGTAGTGTAGCCATTACGGTGGATTTTTACACACTAAACAAACTTACTCGGCAAGACCCCAGCCCACTCCATACGTGGGTTTTTTTATGCTTGCTACTATTTCAGCCCCACGCCGCCAACAAACTCAACTAATTGCTAACACAGCAATAAACTAATGAACGCGGATATGTGGGGCGAATCTATTTAGGTAACACAATGGGCGATCTATCTAAACACTTTAACAGACACGAGTTTACATGCCAGTGCGGTTGTGGCTTTGATACTGTTGATGCTGGATTAATAGAAGTGCTTGAAGACATCAGGCAACATTGGAACGCAGCGGTGACTATTAACTCATCAGCTAGATGCCTAACACATAACAGAGCTATAGGCAGCACAGACAGTAGCCAGCACACTAAAGGCCGAGCCGCAGACATTGTAGTACGTGGTGTTGCTCCTATACACGTTTATGAATACCTAGATCAGACGCATTCAGGCGCATTAGGCTTAGGTAGCTACAAAGATTTTACACATATTGATACTAGAAATAGCAAAGCAAGGTGGTCAGCATGATTAGAGCATTATTTTTATTATTATTCAGTACAAGTCTAGGTGCGGCTACATTTCTTAAAGCAGCGCCGCCTATTTATTTCTTTGATATGCCCGATGAAACTTTTATCTGTAATGCAAGCTCTGTTCCACTAACTTGTATCGGCTATCATAAAGAAACTGACGTTAAAATTAAGTATTACTGTATTGCAACAACACCAGAACTAGGTTATTTAAAAGAGTGCGCGGTTGTTAATGGTGTTTTGATATGAGCTTTAATTGGAAAAGCATAGTCAGCACAGTGGCTCCCGTTTTAGGTGTCGCAGTGGGCGGTCCATTCGGTGCAATAGCCAGTAAAGCAATTCAATCGGCATTAGGTGTTGAAGACGAAGAAGCCGCCATTGCTGAAATTAGAGATAACCCAGACGCTTTGTTAAAGCTGAAAGCGGCTGATGGTGATTTCAAATTAAAAATTAAAGAGCTAGGCATTAAAGAAAGCCAGCTTCACGCAAAAGATCGAGATTCGGCAAGAGACTTGGCAAAGTCTAAAGGCATTTACTTTCAAGCGTTTCTGACATCGGTTTTTATCGGTGGTTACTTCGGTTTATTTTGGTTGTTCTTTGCCAGCAGCGCGCCCGAAACAGTGTTAAACGATTGGCAGCGAGGCCAGGTCGGTGTATTGATCGGCGTTTTAACGGGCGCTATCCCACAGTTGTTAGCTTTCTGGTTTGGGTCATCCAAAAGTTCAAGTGATAAAACTCACTTGATGAATAAAGGCAAATGACGGTGGCGAGGTATGAAGGCGACGAGAAGCGCGCAACCAAATTACACCTAGACCCGACGATAAGCTGGGGTCATATTTTAACGACTGTTGCACTGATCGGAACGTTACTAACAACGCTGTCAGGCGTTAATAATAGACTCACACTGAACGAGTCAAACACAAAACATAACCGCGAATTAATTGACCGCCAAGAACGCCAATTAAACAAAGACCGCGCTGAATTAAATCAAACAATTACAAAGATGAGCGAGAAGATTGACCGCTTAATTTTACGGCTTAGTAAGTAAGGGTAATAAATGAAATTCAAGCAGTTAGACACTATATCAAGTCAGTTAAGTGACATAACTAAACTTTTGCTTGCTGATAAATAATATTTAATTTAAGGAAATAAAATGGCAATATCATTAGAAGAAGGGCGGTATTTACGTGACAATTTGGCAATGGAGGATGACCTTACGCACAAAATGAATGGGATAGACTCTCAAGTGCAAGGTTGGATGGCATCAGCAGAAACTTTAATAAGTAACGCAAAAGACGCAGATGAAGCTCAAGTTGTTGCATTGCGTAAAGCTTTTATTGATAAGATCACTAAAGCTATAAGTACCTAAAATGGCTTTTGGTTTTACTTTTACGCTTCCGACCATAGCAGGTAGTCATTCTGATTTTCCAGTATTACTAAAAACCACTGATTTTCCAGCCTCAGCGATAGACGGTAGTACAGATGCTTTAGCAAACGGCGGTGGTGATTTAGTTGCTTATACAGATAGCGGCAAAGGCACTCAATTAGCTGTTAATGTTGTTAGATTTGTATCTAGTGGTTCACCTAATGCTGAAGTCTGGGTCAAGATACCCACGGCAGCAACCAGCAGCACTATATTTATAGAGGCATCAGCTTCTCAAACATCACAACCAGCGGTAACCGCTACATATGGTCGTGATAACGTCTGGTCAGATTATTTAGCAGTATTGCATTTAGTTGAAAGTGGAAACGGTACAAGTGGCGAGTATATTGACTCGACAGGTAATAGTTACAACGGCACAGGCGGCGGCGGCACAAGTTCACGAGCGCCATCACAAGTAACAACTGATCATCCGTGGGGCGGCGTTTGGAATAGTTTTGATGGATCAGACGATTACATAGATATTCCCACTGGATCGGCGCTAGATAGCTCGTACATTTCTGTGCAGGCGATGGTTGTTATAGATAATCTTGGCTCGGTTGATGAGGGATTAATATCGAATCGATGGAGTACGCAAGGAAATAATTTTTTCCAGATTACGCCCCGAGCCTCATTAGGAACCGCGTATTTAGTTCAAGACGGGACTGGTGAGAACACAGATCGAGGGGGGACAACCACCACCGGGGTTGATTATTGGAGTGCTTTAACAACAGAATCAGGGGCTATACGTGGAATACGGAACGGCTCGGAAGACGCGGTTGACACTTCAATTTCTGGTGATAACAAATTTTCAACAACTTTAAATACTAGAGTTGGTACTTATTTTGATGGTTCAGCAGATCGAAGTTTAAACGCAAAAATTGGCGAGGTAAGGCTTCGTCTTGGTACTTTAACAGCCGCTTGGTATTTGGTTGAATACAACAATCAATCTGCAACTAGCGCATGGGGAACGCTTAGCGCATGGGCCGACGCTGGTGGCGGTGGATCAACGGTATTAATGACTATATCAGAATCTATAATAAGCGCTGATACATCTTTATCAAAAGCAGGGTTTATTTCCACACTATCGGAATCAATTTCAGTAGTAGACACAAGCGCAGGTAAATTATCAGCATTGTTAAGCGTATCTGAATCAGCAGGCGCATCTGATTTTGATGCAGGGCAATACGCGACAAGTCAAGAAGTCATAGAAGCCGTAGAAGCTAACGATTTATCAAGTGCGTTATTCAAGGCAATATTAACACAGAATATTAATGTTATTGCATCAGACGCGGTAAGCATAAAAGCAAGCTTTGGTGTAACATTAAACGAATCTTTGTCAGGTGTTGACAATGACACCGGTAAGGTTTCATTTATTGCAACACTATCAGAATCAATTGTAGGTGTTGACGCTGCAAGCATTGTATCAAGCGCTATAACAGCGACCATTGGCGAAGTAATAGCATCAGCAGATGGTGTTAGTATGAAAGCTAATTTTATTATGACGTTAGGCGAATCAGTAAATGTTAGCGATATACAGTCTAGTCAAGCGTCCTTAATATCGACTATAAACGAAGCTATAACGTCAAATGATGCCTTTAATGCAGTATCAGTGTATACTTTAACAATTGGCGAAGCTTTAACCGCTTTAGATGCGCTTAGTAATGCGTTAGGAAGTATAAAAGGCTTTATCACAGCAACGATAACTATCAACCCTTTAATTAATATAGAAACGAGCATCAACCCGATTATCACAGGAACAATAACGGTAACTTAAATATGAATACTGAATTAGCAAAAGCAGCAATGCACTGGACAATGGTTGCCAAAGATAAATTAGGCAATGTAAAATGGAAGGATGAAGGCAAAAATCTTATTGTCAATACTGGACTGGATTATTTGCTTGAAAATGATGTAGTAGCTGCAACGCTCTATATCGGATTAACTGACGGAACGCCAACAATCGCAGCCGGTGACACAATGGCCTCGCATTCAGGATGGACGGAAGTAACGGCTTATGACGAAGGCTCACGACCCGAGTGGGGCCAAGGCGCAGCTAGTGGCGGTGTAACGACTAATGGAACAGCAGTAACGTTTACGGCTAGTGGTTCCACAACAGTAGGCGGTGGCTTTCTAACAACTAACGCAACTAAAGGCGGTACTACCGGTACTTTGTTTAGTGTTAAAGCAGCAACAGAAGGCAATCGTTCTTTAGTAGACGATGATACACTTGATGTTACTATTTCGTTGACTGTTACCAGCTCATAATGGATGTATTTATTGACAACACGGGCTTACTTCGTGTAACGAACGCAAAAATAACGGCGCTCGATGGGACAAAGACCGCTTTAAGCCTAGCTGGTGAAATGACAATAGTTGATAAATCAGGCGTGACGGTAACGGGTCAGACATTCCCAACGGCATTAACATTAAACGCGGCTGGTGACTATTCAGCTATACTAGAATCAGACCTTGCTCTTATAGCTCGTAGAACGTACACAGCTCAATTAACTTTTGGAACAGCACCCAATACAAGGGGTGATTTTAACGTCCCTTTCACAGCGGTAGAAAGATCAGGAACATAAATAAATTCGATAGTTGTTGACCTGTTAGCACATATCTATATAATAGTGTGTATTGAACCAAAACAAACGAGGAAAATAAAATGACTTATCCAAAATCAGAAGCATTAAAAGAAATTAGAGCCGCCGCCGCATCAGTTGGACTTACATTCAAACAGTCAAATACACGATTAACTGGCGCATATTTATATAAATTAGTAGTGCGTAAAACCGGTGAAGAAGTTATGTCGAATTATCAGTTTTCCGCCGCATACAATGATTGTTGTTCTGGATTTATATCAAGCTGGAACGGTGATAGATTTGAAGGGGTCAATTGTTATCAGTAGGGTAAAATGTTAGAAGTAGAGTATAAGCAAACATCGAATGTTTTTGGCTATGTAAATAATAGCCGAACGCATTCTAGTGAGCAGATATCACAGATAGCGGCAAGTATAAAAGAGTTTGGGTTTACTAACCCGCTATTGATTGATGAAAGCGGTGGAATCATTGCAGGGCATGGGCGATTGTCAGCAGCTAAAAAGCTGAATATGGACGAAGTGCCTACAATCACACTAACAGGATTAAACGATACACAGCGCAAGGCTTATGTTATAGCAGATAACAAGTTGGCATTGAATGCTGGATGGGATGACGAACTATTGGCGTTAGAACTTAAGGGATTGCAAGAGCAAGACTTTGATTTGTCGCTTATTGGCTTTGATGTTGAAGAATTGGAATCATTATTAGGTGAAATCTCTTTCGATCCGGGGAGTGAAGAAGACCAAGGACAACTTGACGAATTAGACCCGAAATATATTGATTGCCCACATTGCGGCAAAGAATTTGACATGAGGCTAAAATAATGCAAACAATAGAGTCAAAGAATAGCAACATATTAAATAGATTTGAAAATAATGAGCCTACTGGTAAAATGACATCATTTAGAATATCACTTGATGGTAAAAACATGAGCTATCTTTCAAGAATATTCACAACCCAGAATCAAGTCGTTAGAGAAATGACACAAAGATTCCCAGGCAGAGAGTTAAAGTTTATTGAATAAGTCAGACTTAAGAATTGATTGGGCTACGCATGAGGCGGCAAAATATGCCGTTATGAACTGGCATTATTCTAAATGTATGCCTGTTGGTAAGTTAGTTAAGATAGGCGTCTGGGAATTTAATAAATTTATTGGAGTTATAATTTTTGGGCGAGGCGCTAACCCTGGGCTATACAGCCCTTATGGTTTAACGCAGACAGAAGGGTGCGAGTTAGTAAGAATAGCTTTAAATTCCCATGTTAGCTCTGTTAGTCGAATAATGAGTATAGCTTTTAAGTTTTTAGTTGAGTCTAATAGTTCATTACGGCTGATTGTTAGTTTTGCTGATCAGTCGCAAGGGCATCATGGCGGCATATACCAAGCAAGTAACTGGATTTATAATGGTCAAAGTCAATCAGCAGAGGAATATCTATATAATGGAAAGCGATGGCATGGACGGGCGTTTAGGAAGTCGCATGGTAGCCATTTAAAGTATATTGACAAAGGACTAGAAATTGTTCAAGGTTCAAGAAAGCATAGATATTTAATGTCATTAGATTCTGACATGAGAAATCAAATTGAACCATTATCAAAACCATACCCAAAGCGTGTGACAAGGGCTAACTCTGGCGACCAGCTAGAAAGCGGCGGTTCAATACCGACCCACACGCTCCATATTGAGGGTTCAGCCAATGGCTAGACCTAGAAAGACACTTACACCTGCACAAGTAGCAGAGGTTGAAACACTAGCAGCGGTATTGAATCAAGAACAGATAGCCGATTATTTTGGTATGGATCAAGATACGTTTGCAGCAATTAAAAAACGTGATCAAGGGGTTTTTCGGTCTTATAAAAGAGGAAAAGCTAAAGCGATTGGCTCAATTGGGTCTAATCTTATAACGCAAGCAAAGAACGGCAACACAGCAGCGGCTATATTTTACCTAAAGACGCAGGCAGGCTGGAAAGAGACAAGCGATTTAAACGTAAAGGACACTACTGATAAAGAGCAGGTAAGACGGGTATTTCATGTTGTCGAATGAGCAAATACTTATAACAAGGCCTCAAGAGGTTTTAATAAACTCATTACACACTAATCCTGCCATGTTTGGTGGGTTTGGTAGTGGTAAGAGTGAAGGGTTAATAATACGGCTAGTAACTTTGATGGAGCAAGACCCTGGCGTAAGTGTTGGGCATTACTTCCCTTCGTACAAGTTAGCAAAAAGACGCGGATTGTCAGGTGTTCAGGCTTACCTTAAAAAACTAGGCTATGAATACATTTTAAATAAGTCAGACTTGACTATTAAGATACCGGCATTAAATAACGGCATTTATTATTTAGATACTTACCACGACCCAGACGCGATAGTCTCTTACGAGATAGCACACGGGGGAGTTGATGAGCTTGACACGCTAAAGAAAGAACAAGCAGAACATGCATGGCGTAAAATATCAGAACGAGTACGAGAAAAGACAAATCATCCTTGCGGCAATACATTAGCTGTAGCTAGCACAACAGACCAAGGCGTAAATGGTTTCTGTTTTGACAAATGGGGCGATGGTGAAAACCTAGAGCAAGGCTATCATTACATAAAAGCTGGGACTGATAGTAACAAATTCTTACCTGACGGCTATATTGATCAGATACTAAAAAACTACGACCCAATAATGGCAGATGCTTTTATTTATGGCGGTTGGGTTAGCTTTAACAAAAACAAGGTATATCATTTTTTTAATCGTGCCGACCATCACACTAATAGAGCTATTACAGAAAGCGACCAGTTCTTATATGTCGGATTAGATTTCAATATTGGTGGAACATGCGCGACAATATGGGTCATTGATGATAATAAACCAATTGCTGTTGATGAGTTTACAAGCCATGACACATACGATTTTATAAATAACTTGAATGATAGATACACAGATAAAACCGTTATAATATTTCCAGACGCTTCGGGTCGATCAGGCAGCACAAACGCCACCTTGTCAGATATAGGGTTGATTGAAAACGCAGGCTACCAAGTAGACGCTCCAGCAGCAAACCCAATTGTACGCGATAGAATAAACGCGGTGAATGCTTTGCTGTCTCATAGGACAATAGCTATTAATACTGATAAATGCCCTAACTTAACTCACGCCTTTGAAACTCAAGGTTATATAACTGAAGGCGCTGGCAAAGGCTCACCTGAAAAAAGCGACAAGCACCCAGCCATCGATGACTGGGTTGACTCAGGCGGTTATTTTATTAATCGTAAATGGCCGGTAAGAAAGCCAGCCACCGACTTAAATATAAGGTTTAACTAATGCCCATTGATTCTCAAAACCCTACATATACTGATAGCCTTTCGAAATGGACGCTTGTTCGTAAGTGCGTGTCAGGCGCAAAGGCCGTGAGACAAGAAGGAATAACTTTTTTACCCGATCCAGAGCCGAAAGAGCTAGACAAGAACAAGCGGTACAACCCATACAAAGCTAGGGCGCAGTTTGTAAATGTAACGGCAAGAACTCGTAACGCTATGGTAGGTATGGCATTTAGGCGCCCCCCAGAGGTTGAGTTAACCGGCATAGAGTACATAGAAGACAACGCAACAGGCTCAGGCACTGGCTTAGAGCAATTAGGCAAAGTTGTTGTAGGTGATTTACTTGAAGTTGGGCGTATTGGATTACTTGCAGATTATCCAGAGTCAGAACCAAATTTAAGCAAAGAGCAGATTACAGCTTTAGGATTTACAGCAAGTATTAAAGTCTACACGGCTGAAACAATCATAAACTGGAAAACCAGCGTAATTGGTGGACAGAACGTATTATCACTGGTGGTATTGCTTGAGGAGTATAATTTAAACGCAGATGAGTTTGACCAAGACACCGCAAAGCAATATAGAAAGCTTTGTTTAGTTGATGGAGTCTACACGGTAGAAGTTTATCGCGATGACGTTATTTACCAAAGCTTTCAACCAAGGGCCAACGGTAAATTATTAGATCGAATCCCGTTTATTATCGCTGGCTCATATAGTAATGACCCTGCTGTAGATGATGCGGCATTGTACGACATAGCAGAGATAAACATAGGGCATTATAGAAACAGCGCAGACTATGAAGAAGGTATATTCTTGCATGGTCAGCCTATGCTGCACATTGACGTAGGCACGACATCAGCGATTGAATTTGAAACGCTAAATCCTAACGGGATAGAAGTCGGCTCAAGGCGCGGCATAGCAACTACGGGCGGCGGCTCGGCCCAGCTATTACAGGCAGCATCAAACGGTGCGGCGCACGAAGCTATGGTGCAAAAAGAAGAACAAATGGTAAGTATTGGCGCTCGCATGATCGAATCAGGTGGTCAAGCCGAAACAGCAGAAGCCGCAAGAATCAAACATGCCGGTGATAACTCGGTATTGACAAACATTGTTCAGAACGCCTCAAATGCTATTGAAACAGCCCTAGAGTGGGTATCTTTATTCATGGGCGTTACGGTAGAGCCAGTTTTTCAGATCAATGATGACTTTTACGATAAAGGAATAGACGCTCAAATTATGATGGCTAAGATTCAATTGTTTGATCGAGGTGTTATAGCTAAAACTGACTTACGCGATGGTTTGCGTAAAGCTGGCGAGATCGACAGAACAGATGAAGAAATTGATGTTGACGCTGAAGCTATTAGTCCTGTTGAATGAGTAGCAATCACGGCCTTGTAGACGCTTTAACGCTTCACCAAATATTAATTGAAAGGTATTCAAAGGGCGAGGCAAAAAGGTTATTAAAGCATTTAACAAGGCTTTCAACGCAACTAAAAAACACTATTAGCTCAGAATATGAGCGTGTAAGGGCTGTTACATTAGCCCGTCAAGTAGAGCAGATCACTAAAACATTCTTGAAAGAATACGGCGATGATATGTTTGTTGGTTTAAAAGAATTTGGGAAGGCAGAGTCAGAGTTTGCAAGGCAAGCATTGCTAGCTACAACAGCAGCCGAAGTTATTGCCCCTGCGTCAATTAGACAAATACAAGCATCAATCACTAAAGCCCCGATGAAGCTAATTAGCGGCAAGACAACCAAGAAGATCACAATTGATCAGGCCGTCAAGACGTTTACAATTAGTCGAGCAAGAGAAATAGGCCAGATTGTACGCGATGGCTCCTTATTGGGCAGGACATCAAACGAGATAGTTAAAGAGGTCACAAGTCTAGTCAAAAACAAGACCACGCGCCAAGCTGAAGCACTCGTAAGGACGTCAACTAATCATATTGGCAGTCAAGCAAGGTCAGCGACATATAAGGCCAATGACGACGTTATAATCGGCGAAGAATACATTGCTACACTGGATAGTCACACAACAATTTCATGTTCAAGTTTAGATGGTCAGATTTATGACATAGGCAAAGGCCCAATGCCTCCAATACATTGGAATTGTCGAAGCGTTCGCTCACCTAAAGTAAACCCAGAGTTTAATTTAGGTTCTGAGATAGTCGGCGAACGCGCAAGTATAGACGGGCCAGTGTCAGGTGATGTAACATACGGCGGCTTTTTAAAGCGTCAGAATAATGCCGTACAAGACGAAGTGTTAGGCATTGAAAGAGCGAAATTATTTAGAAGCGGCAAATTATCAATAGGTAAGTTTACCGATGATAGTGGAAAAGTTTACAGTTTAAAGCGGTTAAGGGAGTTAAACCCCTTAGCATTCAATAGTGCCAGTGGCACGTAAAACGGTCAGTGACCAGGTAATACAATGAGCGAAGAACAGACAACAGAAGAACTAGCAGCAGCCAACGAAGCGGCAACAGTAGCAAATAACCTTGAATGGCAAGGTAAGCTTGACGCTATCATTGCAGACAACGAAAGGCTAACTGCTAAGATTACGGAATCAAACAAACACACTAAAGCTGCTGAGACTAAAGCGGCCAAGGAAGAAAAAGAAAGGCTTGAAGGCGACAAGAACTTTGAGCAGCTATACAAAAGCTCGGAATTAGAGCGTGAAGCGTTAAATCAGCAAATTACAGACGGTAATTTAAAGGCAGCATCAACAAGCGAAGAGAATGCGGCTATGGCGTTAGCTAATGAGTTGACGAAAGACACCAAACGTGCTAGATTACTAGCAAAAGAGTTAAAGGGTCGTCTAAAATATATGGATGACGGTATTAAAGTAACAGATGTAAACGGGAATTTGACAGTGTCAACTCTCGCAGATTTAAAATTAGAAGTACAGAAAAATCCAGACTATGACTTTCTCATTGATGGTGTTAATTCCTCAGGTGGCAGTGCTACTGGAAGTAACAATAACGGCGGTGCCAAAAAAACAATTACACGTGCAGAATTTGAGGCACTTAATCCGGCATCTCGCATGAGTTTCGCGAAAGAAATGAAAGCAGGTAAAGCCGAAATCATCGATTAATTATAGGAACTAAAATGGCTGAAAATACAATTACGGCACTCGTGCCAGATATCTATGAAGCATTAGACATAGTATCACGCGAACTGACTGGAATGATCCCAGCAGTATCTATGAACGCATCCGCAGCAACCGCTGGTATCAATCAAAACATTCGTGTTGACGTTGAGCCTGAAGGCAACATTGGCGATATTACGCCAGCTATGACCATCCCTGACCCAACTGGTCAAACATCTGGATCTGTTGATATTAAAATTACCAAGTCACGTGCTGCGGAATTTGGTTTTATTGGCGATGATCAATTAAAGCTTAATAGCGGCCCTGGTTATCCAGGCGTTCGCGCTCAAAAGATTGCACAAGCTATTCGTAAAGTTACGAATGAGGTCGAAGCTGATCTATGTGGTCTTTACTCAACTATGAGTCGGGCAGTAGGAACAGCAGGAACAACTCCTTTTGGCACTGCTAACGATTACACAGCGGCGGCTTTGGCTCGACAAGTCCTGAAAGATAACGGCGGCGATATAGACCCACAGCTAGTATTTAATACTAGTGCCGGTGTTAATATGATCGGTTTACAATCAGCGGTTAACGCGGCTGGTACTGATAGCATATTACGTCAAGGCGTGTTGCTAGATGTTGCTGGTATGCCTCTTCGTGAGTCAGCTCAGATTCTAACTCCTGCAATTGGTGACAGTGACGGAAACTTCACTACTACCACGGCTGGATTCGCAATCGGTGTCACTAGTATTCCTTTGATCACTGGCGCTGATGAGATTATCGCAGGTGATTCAATTACCTTTGCTGGTGACTCTAATCAGTATCTTGTTACAACTGGCATTGATGGTCCTGGCACTATTGTTATCGCAGCCCCTGGTTTACGACAAGCTATTGCAGCTTCAGCCATTGCAGTGACAAGTGTCGCGGCTGGTGCGCGTAATATGTGTTTTGCACGATCTGCCTTAGTATTGGCGGCTCGTTCTCCTGCGCGTCCTGAAGAGGGCGACATGGCTGAAGACGTTATAATCATAACTGATCCACGTTCTGGTTTGTCGATGGAATTTGCCATCTATAAAGGATATAGAAAGGTTCGTTATGAAGTTGGTCTAGCTTGGGGTGTAAAAAACATCAAGCCTGAACACACAGTAAACCTTTACGGCTAATATTAACCGTTTACTTTCGCGGTCTTCGGGCCGCGATTGTATTACTAACAGGTGATCAAATGAGCCACAAATTAGAAACAGTTACAATTTATCGAAACGGTAAACCCGTATTAATCAATAAATCAGATTTAAAAGATACTGACAAGCTAAACAACACTGTCAGTAAGTTAAAGAAATCAAAATCATCATATAAAGCATAGGTTTTTATAATGACAACAGTAGTCGAAACTGGAGCAATAGTATCTGGAGCAAACTCTTATATTAGCGATGCAGATTTTGAAACTTATGCAACCGATCACGGCGTTATTGTTCTAGGTATCGCCGCCGAGCTATTGCTTAATGCGGCTATCTATGTAGAGCAACTACCGTTTATTGGTGACAAGCAAACCAAAGCCCAGACAATGCAATGGCCTAGATATAATGTGTATCTTGATGGATTCATAATAGATACAAATGAAATTCCCAAACTATTAAAAGATTTGCAGTGTGAGGTAGCATTAGCCATTGACGGCGGCGACGATCCATTAGCTACAGTGGCGCGAGCAGTCAAACGCGAAAAAGTAGATGTAATCGAAGTTGAATATGCTGATAACGCAGCACCATTTGTTTACAATCTTAAAATTAAAGCATTAGAACGAAAGCTAACGGGTAGACTTGGGTTAAATGGCTTTCCGGTAAATAGAGGATGACATTTTATTCAAATCTAGCAGCCACAGCAGCCCGACTACTGACAGACAAAGGCCAGACGGCTACATGGTCGCATGATAACGAAGATGGCACGTTTGATCCAGCTTTAGGTACAACAACAGGCGGCAGTACAACAGCATACACGGCAAAAGGTGTGTTGCTTGATTTTCAAACCAGTAGAATAGACGGCGCTTCAATACTAACGACTGACAAACGGTTTTTGTTGGAAGTTGGGAGTAAGCCAGAAGCCAATGATGTATTTACAGTTAATTCGGTGGCTTATCAGGTGGTAATGGTTAGAGAGACAAGCCCAGCCGGAACTCCAGTTATATATGAAGTTCAGTTAAGGAGTTAACGTGTCTTTTGAGTCAGATCTTATCGCCTTCACCAAAAAAGCTGAAAAGAATGCTGAGAAGATATTTAGAGGGACTACAATAAGCTTGTTCGGTAAGATTATTAAGCGAACACCTGTTAAATCTGGAAGATTAAAAGGGAACTGGCAGATAGATATCAACGCGCCAGCTTCTGGAACTGTCGATACAACAGACACTACGCCGATAAAAGGTATTGGAGCCGGATCAACTTTGAAGATTGCAAGTAAAGTGAAAATAGCTGAGCTGCACGATTCTATCTATATGACTAACAATTTGCCTTACGCGCAGTTAGTTGAGAACGGCAACTATTCAACCCAATCGCCCGCTGGTATGGTTGGTGTATCGATTGCAGAATTTCAACGAGAAGTAGAACGGCAAGCTAGGAAAGTAAAATGAGCAGTCATTTTCTTGACATATCAGCGGCACTTGATACGAACTTAAATACATTCGCGACAGACAATAGCATTCCAGTCGCTTGGGAGAATATCGACTACCAACCAATTGCAGGTACTCTATTTTTACGTTCAACAATCCTACCAGCAGATACTTTGCCTATTGGGTTGGGCAACACAAGTTCAGAAGATCATTTGGGTTTATATCAAATTGATGTAATATCACCAATTGATAAAGGCAAGGGTCAAGCTTTTACCAAGGCTGATTTACTAGCTACGCATTTCGCTAGAGGTGAATTAACTTATAACGGCGTGATTATACGCATAAAATCGGTGTCGCGTGGTTCAGGCTCACGAGATAACGCTTGGTTTGTAGTGCCTGTTTTTATCAATTATCAATCTATAATATAGGAAGTTTTAAAATGGCAACTCCAATTACATTTGCAGGCTCTACAGTTTCAATATCTGATGACATACCAGCAACATACGACGAAGCGGGCTTTGAAGCTGGCGAAATGGTTTTTACCGCAATCGGCGAAGTCACTAGCATCGGCGGTAAAGGCAGAACATATAATGATGTTTCTTATACCAATTTGGCTACTCGCGGAACAATCCACAAAAAAGGTTCTTATGATGAATCCGAATTATCAATTGAAATAGGCGTAGATCGTGCTGATGCTGGACAAGTAATTCTTGCTGCTGCTGCTGTATCTGATGCTAATCATTCTTTTAAGATTGAGTATAGCAATGGTGAGACCGATTATTTTGAGGCATTAACTTTCAGCCTTGTGGATGCTGGCGGCGATTCCGACACAATCAGAGCTATTACTGCTGGTTTTAGAATTGATTATCGCGGTGTAGTTGCGGCCACTGAATAATGGACTTATCTTTATTAATTGCTAACGAAACGGCTGAATGCATAATAACTGACCCGTACACTGGAGAAAATACAGATATTGTTTTTACAGTTTATGGGCCTTATTCTGCACAATACCTTGCTGCTTTTAAAAAAGAATCTTTAAGAAAAGAATCGGATGCTTTGGAGCTTTTGGTTGATTTAACGTTAGGATGGGTCAATTTAAGTCTGAATGGTAATGAACTGGATTTTAACAGGGATAATGCCAAAAAGATTTATATTATGGAAAGACTACCAGTCAGGCGACAAGTTGAGGGTTTCATCTTAGATCAAAAGAATTTTTTGCCAAGACGTTAGCTGATTTAAGTTTATATGCAAATCAGTTAGCGTGGTTAAATTCTAGGAGTGATCTAAAATCCAAAGCTAGGCGCGAAACAGTTGATTATGATATGCCTGAGATTGGTTATTGCCGTTATATTTTAGATATGGCTATAGATTTTGGTTTAAAGCCTGAATGGGTTGAGTTAAACGCATGGAATAAATTAACTCAATCCAGTTTAAATAATTTTGAATCAAAAGCAATCCACATGATAAGCGTTGTCTACAGCAATAAAATAAGCGAGTATGATGGCAAGGATAGCCCTAGACCGTTTATTGGTAACACTAAACAAAGTAGCGGTTCAATTCGCGACATAATAAGGAATCGATGAAATGTCAGATGCAGCAAGCCTGTTAATCAAAGTCAAATCTAGTGGCATAGATAAAACCACAAAAGATTTAAAAAAGCTTGAAACGCAAGGCAAAGAAACAGAGGGCATGACTAAAAGCCTTGGCGCATCATTTGTTAAGATGGGCGCTGTTGCTGGCATTGCTGTTGCAGCGATAGGCGTTGGCCTTTTTGTTAAGTCGATCAAAAATACAATTGAGCAAGAAAGGGTTGTAGCTCAATTAAATCAAACTTTAAAATCTACAGGAAGATTTAGTAAAGAAGCATCGGGCGGACTGCAAGACTACGCGGCACAGCTTCAGACAGTTTCTACCTTCGGCGATGAGGCTATCATTGCTAGTCAGGCGCTAATGTTTACCTTTACTCAAATCAGTGGTTCTATAATGCCTCGCGCCCAACAAGCGGTGCTTGATGTTGCTACAGCTATGGGTACTGGCTTAAAAAGCGCATCCATCCAAGTTGGTAAAGCCCTCAATGACCCAGTTGAGGGAATGAGCGCATTAAGCAGATCGGGTATAACTTTTTCGAAAGATCAAAAAGAATTGGTCAAAAGCATGGTTGCCGTTGGCGATACTGCTGGCGCTCAAAAATTAATCCTAAAAGAATTAGAAGTACAATTTGGCGGTAGTGCAAAAGCGGCCAAAGATACACTGGGCGGTTCATTAAAATCTTTGAGTAATGCCTTTGGCGATTTACTGGAAGCCAAAAAAGGCGGCCCTAATGAGTTGACTGCTTCTGTTAATAGTTTGACAGATACTTTAAACAGCCCAGAAGTTAAAGAGGGTATGCAGACACTTACATCGGGATTTTTGTCAATTGCATCAGCAGCATTAGAGGCGACTGCATCAATAGTCAACTTTTTTACTGGCGGCGATAACAAGACATTAAAGCAAGAAATATTTTTACTTCAAAATCTTATTAATAATAATATGGACTTTGGTTCGCCAGAGCAAAACAAAGCAAAAAATCAAGAACTTCTGTTTTTAAAAAATAAACTGAATTTACTGACTGGAATTACAAAAACCACTTTAAGAGATCATCACTCAAAAGGTGGTAGCGGAGCAATAATTGCGCCCGTCAAAGAGCCTGTATTAATTGATAATAAGGTTAATACTAATTTTCAAGGCGATAATAGGCTGGATGAATTTAATAAACTGACAGCAGCAGCTAATGAATTAAACAAGTCACTTAGAACGCCAAAAGAAATATATGACGATGAAATAAAATCATTAAATATTCTAAGGTCTACTCAAAACGAAAGAACTACTGAGGCTTTAATAAGCAACGATACTTATAACCGAGCTCGAATAAAGGCGGAGGAAACTTATGCTGATAGCTTAGAAAAGACCTCTTTAATTTCTGCAAGCGCACACGGTAAACTGGATGAGTCTTTACTGAAAACCACTGATAATTTTGAGGTTTTTAAAAATAACATAGATAGCTGGGGGCAAACATTCGCGCAGACAATGGCTAACGGTAGTGGTTCATTTACAGACTTTGCTCAGACAGTAGTAAAGCAAATGCAAATAATAGCAATACAGCAAGCCACACAGCCTTTGTTTGATGGGTTCAGTACAATGCTAGGAGACTTTTTTAAACCGACTATATCTGGCTCAACTTCTGCAATGTTTACGGGAGCGCCAAGCATGGATGGCGGAGGCTTTACAGGAAATGGCTCAAGAAGCGGCGGTGTTGACGGTATAGGTGGATTCCCTGCAATACTTCACCCAAACGAAACTGTAATTGATCACACAAAAGGCCAGAAATCCGGTAGCTCTATGAATATTGTCGTTAATGTTGATGCATCAAGCTCAAGCTCAACGGGCGATGCAGACGGGCAAAGCATCGGAAACTTAATAGGTATAGCGGTTCGATCAGTATTGATTGAAGAAAGCAGACCTGGGGGGCTTCTCGCATGACTACATTTAGCTTTTCACCCACCTATGGCGCATCTGAAAGCAACAAGCCAAAAGTAAGAAAAGCCGTGTTCGGTGACGGCTATCAGCAAAGAGTTGGTGATGGCATAAACAGAACGGCTAGAATGTGGTCGCTAGGCTTTGAAGGAACTAAATCTGACATAGACGCTATTGATTTATTTTTAGAAACTGAAGACGGCATAACAGCATTTGACTGGACACCTCCTTCTGGATCAGCCGGTAAATTTATTTGTAGCGAATGGACTACATCGATTAATGAGTATGATAATTGGGTGCTTAATGCAAATCTGCAAGAGGTGTTTGGAGAATGATATCAACTGACGTGCAAAAACTATCAGCCGGTAGCCTTATAGATTTATATGAAATAGACGCAACATCAATTGGCGGCTCTGTTTTGAGATGGGCAAATGAAACTAATGTTCTTGGGGCAGATATAGTCTGGCAAGGGAATACTTATACAAGACTTCCCATTGAGGCTAATGGCTTTGCCAAAAGCGGTAGAGGTACGCAGCCTCGACCAACCCTAAAAGCTTCTAACGTAGCTGGAACATTAGGTGCTTTGGTAAGAGATAACGAAGATTTAGTTGGCTCTAAATTTACGCGGCGTAGAACCTTTGTTAAATATTTAGATGCTGCTAATTTTAGTGGTGGCAATGCTTCAGCAGACCCTAATGTTTATTTTGCTGATGAAATTTGGTATGTTGATAGAAAGGCCTCAGAAAACGGGATATTTATTGAGTTTGAATTAGCCTCGGCAATGGATTTAACTAATGTCAAGCTACCTAAGCGACAAGTAACGCAGAATGTTTGCGCTTGGCAATATAGAAGCACAGAATGCGGATACGCAGGCGGCCCAGTAGCCACTATTGTAGACTTACCAACTAGTGATTCAGCGCAAGACGTTTGTGGGCATCGGGTTTCTTCATGCAAGCTAAGGTTTGGAAATAATGCGACTCTGCCCTATGGTGGTTTTGAAGGATCATCTAATTAATGACAATTAAAAGCGATATTTTAAACCACGCTAAGGAATGCTATCCGTTTGAATCATGTGGGCTGATTGTTATTGTCAAAGGGCGTAAACGATACAAGCCGTGTCGAAACATAGCGACAGGACTACAGTTTGCCATTCATCCCGAAGACTATGCTGATGCCGAAGATTCAGGCGTAATCGATACAATCGTACACAGTCACCCTAACTTATCGCCAAAGCCTAGCCCATCTGATTTAATTGGGTGCGAGCAATCAGGTTTAAAATGGTTAATAGTTTCATATCCTACCGGTAATATTTACGAGTTTGAACCTACTGGTTATATCATGCCTCTATACGGGAGGTCATTTCAACATGGAACGGTTGATTGCTTTACTTTTATCCGTGATTACTATAAGCAAGAGCTTAATATAGACATGCCTAACTATGATAGAGCTGATGAATGGTGGTTAAAGGGTGAAAATCATTACATTAATAGAGCTAAAGACGCTGGGTTTTATCATGTTGACGACTTGCAAATAAACGATGTTATATTTATGACAGTTGGGAGTAAAGTTCCAAATCATGGCGCTGTCTATGTCGGTGATAATAAGATAGCCCATCATCAAGTAGGCCGGTTATCATCTCTGGATGTATACGGAGGATGGTATGCTAAAATAACAACTGGAATAGTGAGGCACGTATCAAAACAATAATGCTATATGGCAAGCTAGGCAGGGACTACGGCAGAGTTCATCGCTATGATGTAGTTTCACCTGCTCAAGCTATAAAGGCTCTCAGCGTAACGATAAAGGGCTTTAAGCAGTCTTTTATTGATGGTGGTTATTATCGCGTATTAATCGGCGGTAAAACTGAGCTTGATATAAACGAAACTATTAATCCCGTATCTAATAAAGAAACCATCCGAATCGTGCCAGTAGTTGCCGGTGCAAGTGGCAATGGCAAAATAATTTTAGGGACTGGTTTAATTTTAGCTTCGGGTCCGCTAGGTGCTCTTTTTTCTGAAGTTAGCTTTATTACAGCAGCAACATTTACGTCTATAGGAACATCCTTAATTATTGGCGGCGTCTCACAGCTACTGTTTTCTCCTCAACTACAAACAGGATCTGGCGAACGCGCAGAAAACAGACCTTCGTTTATTTTTAACGGCGCGGTCAACACAACAAGACAGGGAAATCCTGTTCCTATTTGCTATGGCCGTATGATAGTTGGATCGCAAGTTATATCAGCCGGTTTGACGGTAACACAGCTATGATAATAAAAGGCTCAGGCGGTGGCGGTAAAGGCGGCAGTGGAAATACTCGTGTAGCAACAGAAGCGCCAGATAATTTACAGTCTAAGCAATTTGCTAAGTTTGTTGATTTGGTTTCTGAGGGTGAAATAAATGGTTTAGTTGATGGTTTAAAATCTGTATATTTTGACAATACCCCCCTTCAAAATGCTGATGGGTCATTTAATGTAAATGGTGTAACGTTTGATACTCGGGAAGGAATACAAGGTCAAACATATATTACTGGCTTTGCTGGTGTAGAATCAGAAATAGCGGTATCGGTTGAAGTCACCAATGCAACTAGTATTGTAAGATCAATAACTGACACTGATATAGATTCAGTTAGAGTTACTTTGTCAGTACCTAGATTAACAAGTCAAAACACAACAAACGGTGATGTTAGCGGAACAACCGTCCAGATTGAAATAGAATTGCAGATTGACGGCGGCGGTTATGTTTTATCTGTTGCTGATGATATCACTGGTAAAACTTCAAGCAGATATCAAAGATCGTATGTTGTACCCTTAACAGGAACAGGCCCGTGGGATATTCGCGTAAAACGAATTACGGCTGATAGTGATAGTCAAGCGCTGCAAAACCAAACTTTTTGGGATAGCTACACAGAAGTTATTGACGAAAAATTCGGATACCCCAATAGTGCTTTAATGGCATTGTCATTAGATAGTGAGTTATATAATAACGTCCCAACGCGAGGTTATGAAATTGAAGGAATGATTTTACAAATACCTTCAAATTATAACGCCGCAACAAGAGTATATTCTGGCGTTTGGGATGGCACGTTTGCAACAGCTTATTCAAATAATCCAGCGTGGGTATTTTATGATTTAGTTGTAAACTCGCGCTATGGTTTGGGTGATTATGTTTCAGCAGACCAAATAGATAAATTTACATTATATGAAATAGCGCAATACTGTGACGAGCTAGTAAATGACGGGCAGGGAGGAACGGAGCCTAGATATACAGTTAATGTTTATCTACAGACTAGAGAGGAAGCAATTAAAATGCTTCAAGCACTGGCTTCGGCTTTTGGCGCAATGTCTTTTTGGGCCGCTGGTTCTGTTACATTAACGCAAGACGCGCCCAAAGACCCATCAGCTCTATTTACACCTAGTAACGTTATTAACGGTGCTTTTAGTTACGCTGGCTCAAGCTCAAGAACGCGATCAACTGTTATAGCGGTTACTTGGAATGACCCTGCCGATCTATACCGACAATCAGTTGAATACATCGAAGACGCTGTCGGAATAGATCGGTTCGGGTTTATTAAAAAGGAAGTTGTAGCATTTGGCTGCACGTCCAGAGGTCAGGCCCACAGATTCGGTAAAGCAATATTATTTACTGAAAGGATGGAAACTGATACGGTAACTTTTAGCACTGGTTTAGATGGGCTATCGATTGCGCCAGGTGAGATAATCCAAACATCAGACCCCGTTAGGTCAGGTGATAGACTTGGCGGTAGGTTTCAGGCCGCAACAACAACAGACTTTACTATTGATAATTCCGTAACTATTGACGGCGCTTTAGTTTATACACTGTGGGCAATAATGCCAAATGGCTCAGTTGAAAGCTCAACTATAACCACAGGCGCAGGAGCGACAACAACGCTAACGGTGTCTCCGGCATTCAGCAATACCCCTGAAGATCAATCTATATTTGTATTAGCTTCAACTAGTGTGAACCCTGAAAAATGGCGAGTAATTTCAATTAGTGAAGATGGTGTAAACGCCAGGATTACAGCACTAGAATATCGACCAGATAAATACGCAGCAATAGAAAGCAATATTAAGCTAGACCCTATACCAGTTTCTAATCTTCGGTTAATACCAAACAAACCATCTGGAATTGAAATAAATGAAGAACTTTATTTAATTACCGGCAGTGTTGTGGGCGTTAGAATGACAGTAAGTTGGGTGGGAGATACCGGCGCAAGGTATGAGCTAGAAACAAGACCTGAGAACGGGAACTGGATAAAGTTAAATTCACCAACCCCATCGATAGATGTTGAACCCGTTGTTGCCGGTAATCAGCAAATTAGAATAACAGCCATTAGTAGTATTGGTTTAAGGTCTGAAACGGCGACAGCTACGAAGATTATATATGGACTTACAATACCACCTGACGACGTTTCTAATTTCAGCTTGCTTGCTGTGACAGGAAGCGCTTTTTTAACATGGGATAAATCGACTGACTTAGATGTAATTGTTGGCGGCACGTTAAAAATCAAGCACAGTACAGATATTTCAACTCCAAATTGGTCTAACTCAATTGATATAAGTGGAATAATATCAGGCAATAATACAACAGCAACACTTCCACTAATAGAAGGCACTTATCTTGCTAAATGGATAGACAGCTCTGGTAATCAAAGTGTCAACGCGGTATCTATAATTACCAACGCGCCTAGTATAATAGGAATGAACTTTATAGAGTCACTAGCAGAAACGGGATTTACTGGCACACGTACAGATACCGCCGTATCAGATGGCGGATTAATTTTAGACTCTGCTAACACCATAACCGAGCAGTTAGGATTGATAAGCACATGGCCTAAATTATCAGCCCTTGGCGGTATAGCTTCAAGTGGTACTTATGTATTTGCCTCAGCCGTTGATTTAGGATCAATTCAAACATCAAGGATCACCGCTGCAATGTCAATAGCTGGGTTTGATGCTGATGATTTAATTAGTTCAAGACCCCTAGTAAGCACGTGGTCAAACATTGTTGGTGACTTAATAGATGACGCTGACGCAACTATATCTATTAGACAGTCAGATGATAATAGCACGTTTGGCGATTGGGAAACCTTGTTAATCGGAGATTATAAGGCTAGGGCGTTCCAATTTAAAATTGATCTCTCTAGCAATTATCCTACGCACAATATAAAAGTTAATTCTCTTTTAGTTTCTGTAGATATGCCAGATAGAATATCTAGCGGTGAAGACATAGCTAGCGGTGCAGCGTCAAAAACTATATCATATCCATTTAATTATCAAGTAGTCCCAGCAATCGGAATCACAGCCCAAGACATGGCAACGGGTGATTATTACGAAATATCAAGCAAAGCAGTAGGCGGATTTGATATTATATTTAAAAATTCGGGAGGCGCTGCAATAAGCAGAACTTTCGACCACATTTCCAGAGGTTACTAAATGGCACAAGAAGATTATGTAATTACTGATCAAACGGGCGTCTCCTTCCTGTCTGATCTTAACGACACACTAGCGGCAATAGTATCAAACAATAGCGGAGCAACCGAGCCGGCAACAATGTACGCCTATATGTTTTGGGCAGATACTACAGGGGGCGTTTTAAAGCAGCGCAACGCAGCCAATAACGCATGGGTTACTATTGGAGCGCTCGCATCACCAAATCTAGGTTTACTATCTAGGTCTGGCGGCACTATGACAGGTGCTATTACAACGGCAGGAATATCATCGGTTACAGCAGGAACAGGCAATTTTGTGGCAGGCGCTGGCGCTGGCGACTCAATCGTTGCAGGTGGTAATAATAACACGCTGATTGGAGATAATGCAGGAACTGCGATTACCACAGGCGTTAATAACACAGCTAGTGGAAAAGACGCACTTCAAACTAACACTACTGGTAATAATAACACGGCTAGTGGGTTACAAGCGCTCCAT
>Ga0222630_1000146_pt1 | contig 35234 bp, 32 predicted proteins | sample AntAcemetagenom3_FD_179842 | JGI IMG/M metagenome (GOLD analysis project Ga0222630, IMG submission 179842) | Saline water microbial communities from Ace Lake, Antarctica - #3 | ecosystem: Environmental > Aquatic > Non-marine Saline and Alkaline > Saline | place: Antarctica: Ace Lake | collected...
CATAATGATTACATTGGACGCCGAACGAGACACCGTTGAGAAACTGGCTGAATATGTCCCGTATTTTAATCCTGAATTTATCGGCGTCACCGGCAATCGGCACCTCATTAGACGCCTCACTGCAGAGGTTAATGTGGCTCACAATAAGGTGCCGCTAGAGGGCGATGACTACACCATTGATCACAGCACTCAGCTGGTATTGATCAACCCTGAAGGGGATTACCATGGATTCTTCAAAGCCCCCCATTCAGAAATTACGTTGCGCTCAACCTGGCGCTCAATGTACGGAATCTTTTAATCTCCTTGTCGGGCCCCGAGTGATAGCGTAAACAGTAGCGCCGCACTCATCACGATCGCCGGTCCTGCCGGCGCATCGGTATACCAAGACATTGCTAGTCCCATCACCACCGTAAACATTGCAATGATACTCGCCGCCACGGCCATTTTTTCGGGTGTCTGGCTAATGTTGCGGGCCGTTGCAGCGGGAATAATCAGCAACGCTGTAATCAACAGTACCCCGACAATTTTCATGGCAATGGCAATAACTAGAGCCGTGATAAGCATCAGGGCTGTGCGAACTAGGGCAACATTGGTCCCCTCCACCGCCGCTAATTCAGGATCCACCGTAATATTGATCAGCTTGGTCCAGAGTATTCCCAGCATAAAAAGAACCGCGGCCGAGACGCCATAGATCACCCACAGATCAGCCACCGTCACCGAGAGCAGATCGCCAAACAAGAGTGACATCAGGTCGACGCGAACGTCGGGTAGTAGCGCAATGACCAGCAGGCCGGCCGCAAGCGCGGAATGGGATAGAATACCAAGCAGGGTATCCAGTGATAAGAAGCCCCGCTGCTCCAGATATACCAGTCCCAGCGCCATCAACAGCGGCACAGTCGTTACCGTAATACTCAGGTTAATATCCAGCAAGACGCCAAGAGAGACCCCGAGAAGTGCACTGTGTGCCAAGGTATCGCCAAAATAGGCCATGCGCCGCCACACGACAAAACAACCAAGCGGCCCCGCCACCAGTGCCACACCCAGGCCACCGAGCAGGGCGTAAAGTAAAAAGTCAGTCATGTTGGCAGCCCTCTCCATGCTGATGGCCGTCGCCAGCAACGACCTCACCGTCGAGGCTGTGATTGTGGTCATGGTGGTGCGCATAGATTGCTGTGGCCTTATCGGTGCTCTGGCCAAAGATATTTAAGTAGGCCGGATCCTGCGTAACCTGATCTGGTCGCCCATAGCAACAAATGTGGTGATTTAGGCAAATCACCTGATCGGTTGCCGACATGACAATGTGTAAGTCATGAGACACCATTAGTACGGCACAATTGAGGCTCTTACTCAGCCCGCCAATCATCTTATACAGAGAATTCTGACCATTAACATCAACCCCCTGCACCGGCTCATCAAGCACCAATAAATTAGGCTTGCGTAAAATAGCTCGTGCCAATAGCGCCCTTTGCAGCTCACCACCCGACAGCTTTTGTATAGGTGTAGCCACTAAATGACTGATACCCACAGTAGCCAGTGCTTCATGGCAAGCCTCATGCGAGGTATTGGCTAGCTGGAGAAATCTGCAGGTTGATATAGGAAGTGTCGGATCAATACTTATCTTCTGTGGCATATATCCAATCCGCAGATCTGCTCTTGGCACTACAGAGCCGGAGTCTGGCTCAATCAGCCCCAATACAATACGTACCAATGTGGATTTACCCGCCCCATTGGGGCCAATCAAGGTCGTAATCTCGCCCTGATCGAGCTTCAGGCTGATATTCTGCAGTATGTCCTGACCCTGAAAGGCTTTGTTGACACCGCTGAGAGTTATCAACGGGCTGGTTATCAGATCACTCTTCATATCAGTCTTCCTATCGCTCTTTGTGTACCTAATAGCCTAAACTGTACGATATTCATGGCTGCGCCTCATTATCGTTATCGGAACACTGAGGGCAAAGCCCAAAAAGCTCAAGGGTCTGAGACTGTAGTGTAAAATTGGCCTTGTCACTGGCCTTTTGCAGCATATCATTGAGAGGACTGTGGGTAACTTCCGCCGCGCTGCCGCAATGAGTACAGATCATAAATAGATTGCTGTGTTCGCTGTTGGGAAAAGGGCAGCCAAGATAGGCATTTAGCGAGGCAATACGGTGAATCAGGCCCAGCGCCATTAAGAACTCAATGGCACGGTAAACCGTCGGCGGCGCAATGGGCTTACCCAGCAATGTCGCCAGCTGATCCTGCAACTGGTAAGCACCCAGTGGCTGGTGGCTTTGCCAAAGTAGGCGCAGCACGGACTCACGGGTTGGCGTCATCCGAGCTTTGCGCTCAGAACATAGGGCAAGGGCTCGATTCAGCGCCGCATCAATGCAGCGGCTGTGGTCGTGTGGCTGGTGGACTAGCCGTGAATTTGTCAGCATAAGTAATCGGCTTTAGAGTTGTGTTACGTTATAATATAACATATTAGTTAATCAAAGAACCTTTTCTCGGCAATATTGGCTTAAGGTTAACATTGGATTCAGATTGAATGCGCTTAAAGATACAGTATAACGTTATTGTCGGCATGTTGGCCCTGCTAGGATCCATAGCCTCTGCGCAGGTCAATCACACGGTCAAACCACGAGTTGTTACCACCATCAAACCCCTCGCGATTATTGCTAAATCGGCTCTCGGCGACAGCGCCGTGGTAGAGTATCTGCAGTCTAATAATCAATCTGCCCATGATCTGTCACTACCAGTATCAGCCCTGACGAAACTCGATCGTGCTGACCTCGTGTTATGGATCGGTGAGGATTTTGAAGCCAGAGTCGCCAAAACCCTCAATCGCATACCGGCCAGTCGGCGCATTACTGTGCTGGACTTACCGCTGCTGGCAAGCCACACCGAAACGGGACACCATGACCATCTTGGCGCAGACCCCCATGTCTGGCTCAACCCACACAATGCCAATGTTATTGCTAAGGCCATACAGAATAAGTTGGGCCGACCCTCCAGTAATATTATTACTGACCGCCAAATAGCTGACGCAGCTGCACAGTTGTCGCCCTTCGCCAAGCAACACTACCTCACCCATCACGACGCCTTTGGCCATTTTGTCAGCGCCTTTAATCTCAGCCCCGGGATGTCTATCCGCGATGCAAGCGGTGGTCAGCAGGGTGCCAAAACTCAGTATCTACTGCGCAAGACGGCTAGAAAAAAAAATGCTCGCTGTATTTTCGTCGAGCCACAATACGCTGATAAAGATGCCTCCGTGTTAGCACAGCAGTTGCAGTTACCCTTAAAGCCTCTAGACCCACAGGGTTTTGATCAGCCATTGACGGCGGTTGGCTACTCGGCATTTCTCAACGGGCTCGTAGTGCAATTTAAGGCCTGCTTCGACTAAATAATGTATCCTCTTATCCTAAATGTCACTGCTATAAATCATGGAAACTATGTCAACTAAAACCCCAGTCATTCTTGTCGACGGCTCGTCATACCTCTACCGAGCCTTTCATGCACTGCCACCGCTGACCAACAGTAAAGGCAAGCCGACAGGTGCGGTAAAAGGGGTCATCAATATGATGCGCCGGCTGCAAAAAGACTATCCTCAGAGCACGTTGGTGGTGGTATTTGATGCCAAGGGCAAAACCTTCCGCGATGACATCTACCCAGAGTACAAAGCAAACCGTCCGTCCATGCCAGATGATTTGCGCTTGCAAATAGAACCGATACATCAAATTATCCTAGCTATGGGCTTACCTATGTTGGTGATTGAAGGGGTTGAAGCCGATGACGTCATTGGCACGCTCGCCCTAGAGGCCACAGCCGCAGCGCAACCAGTGATTATCTCCACCGGCGACAAAGATATTGCACAGATGGTCAACGAGCACATCACCTTGGTCAACACCATGACCAATACGCTCATGGACAGAGAAGGGGTGATTGAAAAGTTTGGTATCCCACCGGAATTAATTATCGATTACTTAGCGTTACTCGGTGACAAGTCGGACAACATTCCCGGCGTACCGGGTGTCGGTGAAAAAACCGCATTGGGTTTGTTACAGGGAATAGGTGGCCTCGATGATATCTATGGGCGTCTCGATGAGATCGCCGCCTTGGATTTTCGTGGCGCCAAAAACCTGGCGCCCAAACTCGAGGAGCATCGCGAGCTGGCTTACCTCTCCTATACCCTCGCCACTATAAAAACTGACGTACCCATGCCTATGCCCTTGGCGGAGTTGCACAACAGCGCAGCTGATCAAGCCGTATTACTCGCCCTGTTTAAGGAGATGGAGTTTAAAACCTGGGTCGACGAATCCACTGCGCTCCTCAACAGCGCACCCAGCTTTGAACTCACCGCATCGAGTTCTGATATCCCGGATGGGCAGATCCAGTCTATCGTTGCAGACATGCAGCCGCAGGCCTCAGTGGAAAAAGATTATCAGATCATCCTCACCGAAGCCGAGCTTGTCCAGTGGATCGAAAAAATCAAAACCGCCCCCTTAGTTGCGGTAGACACAGAGACCACCAGCTTGGACTACATGCGCGCAGAACTAGTAGGTATCTCAGTCGCCGTCAAAGCCCATGAAGCCGCTTATATCCCTTTCGGCCACGACTACATGGGCGCGCCAGAGCAGCTGTCCAAAGAGCGAGTACTTGAAGCGCTCAAACCCTATTTAGAAGATCCAACGATTAAAAAAGTGGGGCAAAATATTAAGTATGACATGAGCGTTTTCGCCCAACACGGCGTTCATCTGCAGGGCGTGGCGTTTGACACCATGCTTGAATCCTATGTACTGGACTCAGTGGCATCGCGGCACGACATGAACAGCCTCGCAGAAAATTACCTCAACGAAACCACTATCAGTTTTAATGACGTCGCAGGGAAGGGTGCTGCACAGTTGACCTTTAATCAGGTCAGTCTCGAACTGGCTGGCCCCTACGCCGCCGAAGACGCCGACATCACCTTGCGCCTGCATGAAACACTTTGGGCGAAGGTTGCGCCTGAGGCATCGCTGGCTAAGGTATTCACTGACATCGAGTTACCGCTTATTTCAGTACTATCACGGATCGAGCGTACCGGAGCTAAGGTCGACGACACCTTATTATTTCAGCAGAGCCAAGAGTTGTCCGAGCGCCTTGCCGAACTTGAAACCCAAGCCTGGGATCTGGCCGGACAGGAATTTAATCTGGCCTCGCCAAAACAGCTGGGTGAAATACTGTTTACCAAGCTCGAAATTCCCGTGCTGAAAAAAACCGCCAAGGGCCAGCCGTCAACTAAAGAAGAAGTGCTGCAAGAGCTTGCATTAGACTACCCATTACCTAAGGTGTTGCTAGAGCATCGTGGCCTCGCTAAATTAAAGTCGACCTACACCGACAAGCTACCGACCATGATCAACCCAATCACCAAGCGCATACACACTTCATATCATCAGGCAGGCACCGCCACGGGCCGCCTTTCGTCCTCTGATCCCAACCTACAAAACATCCCCATACGCACTGACGAAGGCCGCCGAGTGCGGCAAGCGTTTATCGCTCCAGCGGGACACAAGCTGGTTGCCGCCGATTACTCCCAGATTGAACTGCGCATAATGGCTCATCTGTCCGAGGACCCCAGCCTGCTCAGAGCCTTCGCCGCCGGCCAAGATATTCATCGCGCCACCGCCGCCGAAGTCTTTGGCGTGGCAACAGACGATGTCACCATCGAGCAAAGACGCAGCGCCAAAGCGATTAACTTTGGCCTTATCTACGGTATGTCAGCCTTTGGTTTGGCTCGCCAATTAACCATTAATCGCAAACAGGCTGCCGACTACATTGAGCTCTACTTTGCCCGATATCCTGGCGTGCAGAACTACATGAACAGCATCCGCCACACCGCATCAGAAAATGGGTATGTCGAAACGGCCTACGGCCGCCGCCTCTACCTACCTGCTATAAATGCCAGCAACGGCATGCTGCGCCAAGCCGCAGAACGTACCGCCATTAATGCGCCCATGCAGGGAACCGCCGCCGACATTATTAAAATGGCCATGATCGATGTCGACAACTGGTTAGAAAACAGCGATCTAAAAAGCCGCATGATTATGCAGGTACACGACGAACTGGTACTAGAGGTACCAGAGTCAGAATTGGTGCAAGTGATAAAGGGCCTCAAAGACCGCATGGAAGGTGCAGCAGAACTCAGGGTTCCGCTAGTAGTCGATGTAGGACTAGGCGACAATTGGGATGAAGCTCACTGATAAAACACAATAGTGAGTACTCACGCATGGATTCCAAACCTCCGTGACGACCTGGCCGAGCCTTCCCCCACATTAGTAGCGAGCCAATACAAATGCCAATGACTCCAAACCATGAAACCGCACTGCCAGCAACAAACACAAAAATCCACTAGCGCGGCCGCCAAGCAAATGACCTGAATAGCCACTCCCCCTTTGCCCCGAAACGGGTATACTCAACTACAGGCAATTGCCTTTGTGCCATATTCAGTAATCAGACTACAGCCACCGAATACGCATTGGCCGAATGACAAGTGCACAGGCTCAGTTAACCTTGGAAAGAAATCCAAAAAATATGCTCAACCGCTAATCAGATCAAAGGCGTACCCCTCAAATGACAGAATTGAAGGCAATAGACCCACGGCAGGAAAAGATAGTTTCGGACGAAGCGACCAATGTAGCGCCCAATGTAGCGGCCACTGTGGAAGCTGTTTTTGGCTGTGGCCAAAATCGTGCTCAACGGGCGGCGTCAGGATTTGCTGGCACAAACGGCGTTACAGATAGATCCGTCGGGTAAGAATAAAGAATCAATGGACCATTTTATGCAGTCAGATTTGGTTAAGGCAATTATCAGTCGTCCATTCTTGAGAAATGTCGCTTCAATAGATTACAGCAGTTAATGGGGGCGTCTTTATCATTACCAGGGGATTAAATCCGTAAATATTTTGTTAATGCAAATAACAAATATAAGTTGCTTTGGTAGCCAGACAAATTCCAGTAGACTTATAGGCCTTTTGTAAAATATATCGACAAGTGACAACTAAAATGGATTCTCGTTACCCATCTATTGAGATGTTGGCTGAGCGCGCAAAACAGCGGATGCCCGGCTTTGCTTATGATTACCTTACCGGCGGCTGTTTTTCGGGGGTTAATCTAGCTCGGAATACACGGGAAATTCGAGAGGTGCAGCTGCGCCCGCATTACCTGCGTGATTTCAAGGGTGCGTCGCAAGCCACAACGTTATTTGGTAAAACTTATGATGCGCCATTTGGTATAGCACCGGTTGGCTTGCAGGGGCTTATGTGGCCTAAGGCCTGCGAAATTTTGGCGCGAGCGGCCAAACAGCATAATGTCCCATTTTGCCTGAGTACGGTCGGCACAGCCAGTATCGAAACGGTATCGGAGATTACTGAGGGTGATTTCTGGTTTCAGCTATACCATCCCACGGACAATACTTTGCGCGACAAGTTACTTGAGCGTGCCGAAGCGGCGGGCTGCAAGACATTAGTTCTGTTGGCTGATACGCCGACCTTTGCTTACCGTCCTAAGGAAATTCGCAACGGTCTTTCTATTCCGCCGCAGATGACATTGCGTAATATTCTGCAAATGGCTACGCATCCTAGGTGGGCTTTGGAGCAGTTGTTGGCGGGATCACCTGCATTTAAAACCATGAAGCCTTATATACCCAGCGGTCTGAATATGCAGCATCTCGGGCTGTTTATGGACAAGACCTTTTCGGGGCGTTTAACGGAAGACAAGATCAAAGCGATTCGTGACAAGTGGAAAGGTAATTTGGTGGTCAAAGGGATTGTTAATCCCGATGACGCGGATCTAGCGCTTAATCTAGGCGTCGACGGTTTGATTGTTTCAAACCATGGCGGCCGACAGTTGGACTCTGGAGAATCGACTATCAAACCATTGACTGAGCTGGCAAAATCTTATGGCGATAAAGTCACATTGATGATGGATGGCGGGATTCGGTCAGGTGCGGACGTGGCCTCTAGCTTGGCCTCTGGCGCGAAGTTTACGTTCCTCGGTCGAGCGCCGATGTTTGGTGTCTGCGCTATGGGGCACAAAGGCGGCAATCAGGCTCTGGAGATTCTCAAGCGTCAGGTTCAGCAAGTGATGGAGCAAGTTGGCTGTGAAAAGGTTGAGGACTTGCCCTCTCACCTGATTAATTAGTCAGACGGGATATGGTGGCGTTAGGATCGGCTGCGCTTATTGGTAAAAGATGTGACTTATGAGGCCGCTAACTAAGGTCTTAGATGCCATAGAAGTGGCTGTTCAACGGCAGTTTTAAAATGATTATAGTGACAGCAAAGCTTACTTTCGCCTCTCAGGCTGATCGAGATCGTGTAGTAGAATTATCAATTCCAATCCAGCAGGCCACTCGGGATCAAGAAGCGGGATGTCATGCATACTGCTTTGCTGCGGACCCCTGCGATCCAGTAGTGATACAAGTCTATGAGCTATGGGAAGATAGCGAATCATTGGTACCGCACTTTATACATAAAAACTACCATGCGATGCTTGAGCTATTCACAAAATTCGTGTTTGTAGAAAGTACTAACTGTGCCTATTTAACCGAAAAGAATGAGCCGGTGTATGGTCCTGACTTCGCGATAAAGTCATCGTTCTTTAGCTGACCTTGGCCAGCATTTTTTGCAATTGGGTTACGTGGAAAACATAAAGTGGTTCAGAGATACAGGCGGCGGTAAAGCCTGCCGGGATTGTAGGCTAGTGCTTAATGTCGTCGGCGCTGGTCACTGAAATGAAGCTATCGCTGCACCCAGCGGCCATCGATATACTGAGCATAAAAATGGCCGCCCTTGGTGATTACTCCGGTGCTGCCATTATAATGGACATTGACCGGCCAGCTCGATTGCACGGTTAGCCGAAAGGTTCGCCCTTCGAACAGTGAGTTTTCTGGCAATATTATATTTTTCGTCCATTGGCCGTCGCGGGTATACAGGTGTACTTCAGTAAATTTTGCAAAATGTAGTGCCAAATTGTCAGCGCTAGATTCAAGGGCTCGAAGGTCCTTTTTGCCTGAGAGGGTGGTACTCTCGCCCAATGAATAAAACGGATAGTTTGTTACTGAGACAGCTTTTGGCTTCGATGTCTCCGGGCGTTTGTTGAGCTGAGCGGAGATCACCTGTTCTTGTAAATATTTGTGCCAAAGCACTGTGGACTTTTTCATGCCTCGCTCAAAGCCATTATTGATTGCGGCCAACATGTTGACAGCTACTGGAGTGTTTAAAAAGTCACTGTATTGCTCTAGGTCCCGAAGGTCTAATGGCAGAAAAGTGTGCAATGCATTATTGAGAAGTTTTCTTTCAAAGACGGGGACTACTGCACCTTCTGTATCGTATAAGAAATCATCTTTTTTCACGTTGATCTGTGGATTCACTATTTCTAATGCCTCAAAAACAAAGCCCGTTGCTAGGTGAAGGCGGCGGACAACGTCCTCGGAGGCATATTTGGTTTCGAGTAGCGCTTTGATACGGCTTTTACGCTTTCTGTCAACTCGGTTGTCGACGAACTTACCGGTGCTCTTGCGCAGGTTCTCTTCGGCAATGAGCATTCTTGTGCCCAGTTCCGATTCATACCAGGCGAGAATTTCCTCTAATTCGTCTGATGTCATTGATTGTCGAATGGAGGTTTTCACTTCATTTAGAACAATTTCAGCGTCAAAGCTAAGCTCTATGCTCCGTTCGAGAAATTCTCTCTGCGATGCCGATAGGTTGACAACTTTTTGACGCACTACTGATAACCGAATCATTTTGGGAATCTCATCAGTTTGGTTATATAGATTGGCCACCTCGATAAATCGATCAATCAGCTGGGTTTCGGTGTATTCCTCTGGGATGGAGACACATCCAATCAGGAACAGGAAGACCACGCCCAGTGACATTGAACGTAGGGCATTGTTTTTGGAAACTAGCATTTTTTTACTCCGACAGAATCTATCATTGATATCCTCATCGACGATTGAGGTTTAACTTTGCATGCGAGGCTTTGGCTACGGTCCGTAATTTTGAGTGACCTGGTCTTGCTGTGCCGTCACAAGCCAAATTCACTCGGGCTAATCATGTAGCTTCTAACCAACTATGTATAGCCAGCTTAGGCTCCTAAATCCACCCACCTATCATTAAGGTAGACGAGTTTTTTGGTCTATGACGGACTTATTCCAGATTAATGCGATTGCTTCTAATCTTGGCGGGTCAATACAGGCGCTGTCGCATGATCAGGTGCTTAAGAATAGGATTTATTCAACTTGTTAGTGGACAGTAGTTAAAACGTCGCTCCGATCTCATCTGCCATGTTGCTATACGAAGGCTACTATCAGCCTAAAGTAATGTCTACTAACGCACATTTTCCTACAGCAGACCTTATAAATAGCCTTATTTCATACTAATTTGGAACTTGTGGCTGAATCTGTATCTAAAGAAAGGCAAGTGATGATTGCATGTTTTGACCCCTAGTAGTAGAGCAAGCCCCGGTCCATTTTTTGGATCGGGGTTTTGTTTTTATAGGTCAGTACTGTTTATACGACCGCCACTCACAGTGTCGGATTGTCGTAACCGAGCAATATTCGTCATCGCGCGGCCATGTTCGGCTATATAGCAATGTAAAGCCCCGAGCTAAGCGTCCTCAGGGGCAATCTTTATGGACAGTTACACCCGTTTTCGGTGCTTGAGAAAGTCTTTGAGCCGTTATCGATTGGCACCGCAGTGGTAAAAACCAATTATTTTTGAATTATTTTCAAAATAACGGAACTTACCGTGAAACCTATGTCTAAAGTTAGGCAAGTGATGATTGCTCTTAACTCTCCCCCAAGACAGAGCATGAAATGTTAGATCCTCAGGCAGTAAAGCAAGCCCTAATCCAAATGTTGGATTAGGGTTTTGTTTTTGGGGGGGGGAGCGATAACCCTCTGTTTCGCTATTCAGTAGCCAGTGGCGTATCTGCCTCGTTAAAGTCTGCATTTAGCCAGTGGCTCAATTGCGCTTCGAGTTGAGGGAGACCTTCTTTTTTAAGCGAAGAAAAGGTCTGCACGCTGAGTAAAGTGCGCGCTGGATCCATATCTCTCAGGCGCTTTTCTACGGTCATCAACATATTTTTTGCCGGCCCGCGTTTTAGCTTGTCTGATTTAGTTAGCAATACATGTACGGGCAGTCCAGCCTGTGCTGCCCAGTTAAGCATTTGCTGGTCATAGTCTTGCAGAGGATGGCGAATATCCATCAGTAGAATCAAACCGCCGAGACTATTGCGTTCCTGTAGGTATTCGGCAAGGTGCTTATCCCATTGAATCTTCATAGCTATGGGTACTTTGGCATAGCCGTAGCCAGGCAAATCCACTAGTCTGCGGCCCTCACCGACAGCAAAGAAGTTAATCATTTGGGTGCGGCCGGGCGTTTTGCTGATGCGAGCCAGTCCCCTGATCCGTGTGAGCGTATTAATAGCGCTAGATTTACCTGCGTTAGAGCGGCCAGCAAACGCCACTTCACAGCCAGTATCGTCCGGACATTGTTTTAATGACGGGGCGCTGGTGGTAAATGTAGCGGCTTGAAAATTAATTGGCGGATATTCCATAAAAAGACATCGCTAACGGGCTTAAAAACTGGGTTTATTGGTATATAATGCGGCCGCTATAGCCGATTGGGCTAGTGTCATTTGGTCGCACACATACAGTAGGCGGCTATTCTAACGGATTGTGAGAGTTGGATTAACCATGAAAAGAAGCTTTTTAACGATTATTTGTCTGGTAGTTACGCTATCGGCAACTCAGGCTATGGCTGCAGGCGATGCGACGGCCGGACAAAGTAAGGTAGCGGTCTGTGCTGGCTGCCACGGAAGCGACGGTAACAGTATGGTCTCGGCTTTTCCAAAGCTTGCGGGCCTAGGCGAGAAATATATAACGGAGCAGTTGCGTTACATGAAGTCCGGTGAGCGCATTGTTGTTGAGATGACAGGCCTCTTGACCGCTTCATCAGATCAAGATCTGCAAGATATGGCTGCTTACTATAACAGCCAGCCTCGTCAAGTCTCGGGTGCACAGGAGATTACTCTGGTTGGCATAACCGATTCAGACCAGGCTCTTGATTATGGTGAAAAGGTCTATCGCGGCGGTAATATCAACACCGGCGTTGCTTCTTGCACCGGCTGTCACTCGCCCTCAGGGAATGGAAACGGCCCTGCCGGCTATCCGGCACTGGGTGGACAGCATGCCGATTATATTGCCAAGCAGCTGTTGGCCTATCGTCGAGGTGAGCGCGTCAGCGGTGCCAATGCATCAATTATGCAGGGCGTTGCAGCGAATTTGAGTGATAGGGAAATTAAAGCGGTCGCTAACTATATTTCTGGCCTAAACTAGAGAAACCGTCAGCCACGACGTTGATCATAATTTGGAGACTGAAATGATGTATTGGAGTAAACGATTAGCCTTCTTACTGCTTATTTTGCCGATGGCGATGTGTCAGGCGCAAACAGAACGCTATGAGGCTGGTGTTCACTATGAAGTATTACCGCAGGCGGTAAGAACCGCAGATCCAACCAAAATAGAAGTCAATGGTGTGTTTTCCTATCACTGTAATCATTGCTATGATTTTGAGGCATTACTGCATCCTTGGTCCCAACAGCTCGCTGCGGATGTTGATTTCCAGCAGACGCCGGTCGTCTGGCAGCCCGCCTTAGAACCCTATGCAAGAGCCTATTACAGCGCGGTGTTGCTGAAGGTTTTGGATAAGGTCCATATGCCAATTTTTGAAGCAATACATGTCAAGCGTCAGGCAGTTCGTACCGAGCAGGATATCGCAGCCATATTTGTTGCCCAGGGTGTGGACGAAGAGCGATTCACCAAAGTCTATAACTCTTTTGGTATGAATAGTATGGTGAATCAGGCTAAGGCGCGCACTGCCGGCTATCGCGTGCAGGGCACACCAGAAGTCATTGTAAATGGTAAATACCGCGTTAGTTCGCGTAACGCGGGCAGTATGGATGGTATGCTCAAAGTCGCCGATTTCCTTATTGAGAAAGAACGAAGCGCTAAACTGTAGTCATTGGGGATGGGTAAAGCCGCTTTGTGCTAGAACGAAAATACGCTGATTTATCAGCGTATTTTTTTGCCAGTCGTTAGAGACCGCGCAGCTGCATTGGTCATTTCCCCTACCAATTGCGTATATTAACTATTACATCTTTATCTGGTAGCGACTCCCCGTTACTATGTGGACCCCATTTTGTAGCGTCTTGGACTTTTTAAATCATGGCACCGAATCCCAAACCGACCACCAAACCCAACAATCCCAATTTCTCTTCGGGGCCTTGCTCTAAGCGGCCTGGGTATAATATTACTAATCTGGATATCGGCACGTTGGGCCGGTCGCATCGCTCGTCAGTGGGGAAAGCGGCTCTGGGCCGAGCCTGCTCAGATACCGCCGAAATATTGGGCCTGCCAGCGGGCTATCGCGTTGGTGTAGTCCCCGCCTCGGATACTGGTGCGGTTGAAATGATTATGTGGTCGGTACTGGGCCAGCGCCCAGTTGATATATTTGCCTGGGAGTCCTTTGGCCGTGACTGGTTGACCGATGCGACCAAACAGTTGTCGTTGGATGAGGTAAATACCTACACTGCCGACTATGGTTTGCTGCCCGATATGACGCAGGCCAACCCAGATAATGACTGTATCTTCACTTGGAATGGTACTACCGCTGGAGTAAAAGTCCCTAATGCAGACTGGATAAGCGACGCCCGCACTGGCCTAACTATCTGCGATGCCACCTCCGCTGTTTTTGCTATGGATATGCCTTGGGAAAAGCTCGATGTTGTCACCTACAGCTGGCAAAAAGTGTTGGGGGGAGAAGGCGCTCACGGTATGTTGATTCTGAGCCCTCGGGCGGTAGAGCGTTTAGAGAGCTTTACGCCGCCATGGCCATTGCCAAAAATATTCCGCATGACCAAAGGTGGTAAGCTAGTGGAGGGGATCTTCCGTGGAGAAACCATCAACACGCCCTCCATGCTCTGCGTGGCGGACTATTTGGATGCCCTCGACTGGGTGCGCTCTATCGGTGGTCTGCCCGCGGCAATCGCCAAATCTGAAGCCAACTTAGAGGTCATCAATAGCTTCGTCCAGACTCGGTCTTGGGCGCACTTTTTAGCGCAGGAAGCGGCCCAGGTTTCCAATACCAGTGTCTGCCTGACCCTCGATCTTGAGCCGGACCAGGTTAAACAGATTGTTAAATTGTTGGATACCGAGGCTGTTGCCTATGATATCGGTGCTTACCGCGATGCACCGGCTGGATTACGTATCTGGTGTGGTGCGACGGTCGAAGCATCTGATATACAAGTACTATTGCCATGGCTCGATTGGGCCCATGCTGAAGTTAGTCACTAAACAAAGGATTACAGATAATATTATGCACAAGATTCGCACGTACAATGCCATCTCTTCTAAAGGCTTGGATCGATTTCCTGCTGCTAAATACAGTGTCGCTAGCGATTGCCAAGATCCTGAGGGCTACATCTTACGCAGCCAAAAATTGCACACAGAGGCGGTGCCAGAGAGTCTGATTGCTGTGGCTCGTGCGGGTGCGGGAACTAACAATATCCCCACGGAAGATTACACGTCGCGAGGTATCGTAGTGTTTAACACTCCAGGGGCCAACGCAAATGCGGTCAAAGAGCTAATTGTTGCTGGTTTGTTAATGGGTTCGCGCGATATTTACGGGGGTATGACGTACGTCCAAGAGCTGGGTCATATGAATGATGCCGCTGAAATGGGCAAGCTGTTGGAAAAAGAAAAGAAACGTTTCGCTGGCAGTGAGTTGGTAGGAAAAACGCTGGGCGTTGTGGGCTTGGGTGCGATTGGTTCTATTATTGCTAATCTGGCCTTGGATCTGGGCATGAATGTTATTGGTTATGACCCTGCAATCTCCGTTGAGGCTGCCTGGCAGCTTTCGAGTCGTGTGGAGCGGATGGAAAGCATCGAGGCACTGTTTGCTCGTGCCGACTTTATCACGCTGCATGTGCCTGCGATTGCGGCCACCAAGCACCTGATCAACAAAGACAGTCTGGGGAACATGAAGCCTACTGCCAAGATTCTTAATTTTGCCCGTGAAGAAATTGTTAGTACTGAGGACATGGTAGCCGCTCTAGATGCTGGCACCATTGCCGGGTATATCAGTGACTTTCCTGCGCCGGCACTGCTGGGCCGTAAAGATGTTCTACTGATGCCACATATAGGTGCCAGCACCGAAGAGGCAGAAGAAAACTGCGCCATTATGGCGGCAGATCAGCTCATGGATTTTGTTGAAAACGGCAACATCCTTAATTCGGTCAACTTCCCAAAGATCAAGATGCCACGCAACAGCGGCAGCCGTATTACCTTTATCAATAGCAATGTGCCAAAAGTCCTTGGCAGCGTGCTGTCGATTCTAGCGGATGCTGAACTCAATGTTATTGATATGGTGAACAAGAGCCGCAACGAAATTGCCTACAATATTATTGATGTTGAGGGAGACTTGGATGCCAATATTACTCAACGGATTGCTGCAGTTGATGGCGTCGTGCGGGTCCGCGCACTCTAGCTGAAAAGCTTCGGTCGTACCGTGTTTCGATAGGCTTTAGGGCTATTGCCAGACCATTGCCTGAATCTAGAGGAGAACCAGCTCGCGTCTTTATAGCCACTATAGCCCGCTATCTCCAGTATCGATAAATCAGTATTTTTCAATAAATCGCAGGCGAAGGTCATCCGTACCCCGGCCAAATAATCGCTGGGCCTGCTGCTAACAGCCAACCTAAAGCGCCGATTGAAGGTACGAGTGGTCATGCCAAACTGGCTGGCTACATCGGGTATCGAAAGTGGCTTGCTGAGGTTGTCTTGAATCCAAATCTGAGCCTGGGCGATAGCCTCATCACTATGCCTGCCGGTTTTTTGATCACTAAATCCTACTGGGTCAGCTATATTGCGAATTTCATGAAAGAAATTCCGCTGCGCCTGACGAGCAATGACTCGGCCAAAGATTCGCTCCACCTGATAGACAATGAGTTCGGCCATAGCATTGACGCTGGCGGCGCAATAAATATTGCCCGCTTGGGTGGTAAAGTGCTGACGCTGCAACTGCACCTCTGGGTATTGCTTTTGCAGTTGGTCAAAATAATGCCAGTGTGTGGTTGCCGGCTTACCATCTAATAGGCCGGCTTCAGCCAGAAAGCAGACCCCTGTGCCCACTGCGGTAAAACTACAGTTAAGTTGATGCTGTTCCCTCAACCATGGAATATAACCCTGATATTTTTTCACTGCAGGACGAGGGTTGCGCCACAGAGCTGGGATATGAATTAGGTCGCTGGGGAATGCGTCGTGGATTGAATGGGTTGGGTGCAGCTCAAAACCCGCAGAGGTTTGTACGGGCAAGCCATCGGGGGTGATACGACGGATTGCGACGTCGCCAACAGGATGCCCGACCGCGCGGCCCATGGCCTGGGCAAAATTGAAAATTTCTGCGGCCAACGTGCTGCTCGAAACTAACATATTGTCACAGAGTAGTAAGGTAAGGTTAAATGCCATTGGACGAGAATATAGCCTATATGGCTGAATTGTGCTATTAAATGGCTGTAAACCTTAATATATTCCGTCAAATGATCCTATAATACTTCCTTCTAGTAGTTCCCTGATTTGAGGTTTTACCATGAGCAATGCCCTTCCCGTTATAGTCGGATTTGGAGGCTATAACGCCGCCGGACGCAGTTCCTCTCATCAGGCCTTTCGGCGCACTGTACTAGAGTCTCTGCCTTTAGATGAACAACAGAAAACCATAGCGGGGTTAGCCTGTTTGATGGCCGTGGTTAAGACCGAGGGGCAGAGTTATGTCGATCAACAGGGTAAGATCTTTACACGTGCAGAGGTTGATATGACCTTCAGGGCGCAGGTTTTGGATGGGACCCTTGTACGTAAAATTGAATCCTTTGATGCCGCGCAGGTACCGGGCAATAAAAAAATCTCATTTACTGCCGGTGACGACGACCAGCCAATCACCTTTACTATGGTTAAGAGAGACTTGCCAAAAACCATTCCGGCTGATTGGCAGGTGCATGATCTTGAAAACGGCAGCGTTGAAATCTCTGCCTCCTCGGCCAGCGCCTATCTGGTTGAATCCTATTACGCGCTAATTGCTAAGGCAGCTGGACAGTTACCCAGCGGCTTTAATCTTGCTGATCACTACAGCAGTCGCTTTCACCCACGCAGTCTGCAGTTGGCTCTTTTAGGCGCTAGTGATGCCGTCCATTCAATGGGGATTCCCTGGCAAACTGTAGCTAATGCAGTAAAGCCAGACGAAGTAGGCGTTTACTCCTCTAGTGCTTTAAGTCAGATGACCGACGAGGGTTTTGGGGGGTTGCTACAGGCGCGCCTAAGAGGTAACCGCACCACGGCTAAGCAAATGCCGTTGGGTCTGAACACTATGCCGGCAGATTTTATCAATGCGTATATTCTGGGTAGCGTCGGTCACACCGAAGCGATTACGGGGGCCTGCGCCAGCTTTCTCTATGTGCTGCAAGCCGCGGTTCGAGATATTCGCAGTGGCCGCCGGCGGGTGGCTATCTTAGGTAATGCCGAGGCAGCGGTTGTGCCTGAAATATCCGAAGGTTTTGCCAATATGGGCGCGCTGTGCAGTGATGAAAGTCTGTGTAAGTTGGATGGTACCGACACTCCTGACTGGAGACGCGCCAGCCGACCCTTTGGCGAAAACGCAGGGTTTACACTTTCGGAAGCGACCCAGTATCTGGTGCTGATGGACGACGCCTTGGCGATAGAGCTTGGTGCCGATATCCATGGCGCAGTCCCTGAGGTCTTTATCAATGCTGACGGGGTTAAAAAGTCTATTTCCGCGCCCGGTGTTGGTAACTATATTTCCTTTTCTAAGGCCGTGGCGGCAGCCATTAATATTGTCGGAGAAGAGGCTGTACAAAAGCATAGTTTCGTTCATGCCCATGGCTCTAGTACGCCGGCTAATCGGACTACCGAATCAGAGCTACTGGATCGGGTGGCCACGGCCTTTGATATCTATGACTGGCCGGTGACAGCGGCTAAGGCCTATGTTGGCCATTCATTGTCTTGCGCCAGTGGTGATCAGCTAATGTCTGCGCTGGGTACTTTTAGATACGACATGATTCCCGGTATCAAGACAATTGTCGAAGTTGCCGCAGACGTACATCAGCAGCGCTGCCGTTTTACCCTCGTGGATCAAGATGTCAGCGCCAACAAAATGGACGTGGCATTCATTAATTCTAAGGGCTTTGGCGGCAACAATGCTACCGCTGTGGTGCTGTCACCTAATAAAGTGAATGCCATGCTTGCGCTGCGTTATGGGGGTGGTTTCGAGGCCTATCTAAGCAAGCGTGAGGCTACGCAAAAAGCGGCGGCGGATTATGCTGTGCGCGCTGATTCTGCAGAACTCGATGTGATCTATCGTTTTGGGGAGGCGCTGATTGATGAGCAGGGACTGAGTATTACTAAACAGGGTATCAGTATTCCGGGATTTGCCCGAGAGATCGAGTTTGATCTGACGAATCCTTGGCTAGATATGCGACAAAAAGCCGTAACTGATTGATCATTGGCTGATCGACTTTACGGGCATGATTAATCCAGCTTTCCGGATTAGCCCGCGAGCCTGCTGGCGCAACATTAAGGGCATTGCTGCTGCCATTAACTGTTTGAGATCGGACAAAAAAAGTCCCCCCGTGCACGGCAATAACGTTTTTGTGACTGCGGTCTAGCAGGGCCCCGCCGGATGCGCCCGCCTGAGCATCGCAGTTATGCAAAATCAGTTGGTCACTGGCAAAGCGTACGGAGGAAAAGCGGACACAGTTTTCGGCTAGATGCATAGCGTCAAGGGTCCCGTTATAGGCGACTAAAGACAGCTTATCGGTGCGAAAAGATTCAATGCTAAGACGCATACTAGGGGCGTAAAGCCGATGCTTTAGTGCAACAAATACCACGTCATTTTCAGATTGGTGTAGACGATTTTTGGATAATGGCTGATAGCCATGTCGGTCGATCTCAGCAAAAGGAATCCCTCTAAGCCGCTTATTTTGGGGTCTATAGCTACAGTCTTTAAACGCCTGTCCGTCGGCCCTACTGTAGAGTACGTGGGCGGCGGTGACTATCACTGAGGGATGATTGTTAGTGGCGGTGTAAACATGGGTAGCGCTGCCCCGCAAAGCGCCGTCGCAGTAGATCGTGCCAACCGATTTAAGCATTTCAGCGGGGGCTTGCTGGCGTTGGTCTTCAATACCATTGTCTGGGTTACCATCGCCAAAGATGGCGGCTTGGGCTGCAGCACATAGGGTAGTTATAAGGATTAAAGAAACAATCTTAATCATTTTTACCCCATATCACCCCAGAGGCTCTGAATAATACTAATGGCGGCTAGGGGCGCAGTTTCTGTGCGCAGGACTCGCGGGCCAATGGCTAAGGGTGAAAATCCTGCACTGTCAGCGAGGCTGATCTCTCGCTCGCTTAGGCCCCCCTCAGGACCCACCAGCAATGTCACATGATTATTTTGGTTGCGTATTTCATCAAGGCGCTGGGAGCTGCGGTGGTGCAATACTAACTTGAGGCCTTCGCTGGCAGTACTCAGATATTGTTCCAGGCTGACGGCAGGCTGTATGACGGGCAGGGTATTGCGCTGGCACTGTTCACAGGCACTAACCGCCACCTGCTGCCAGTGACGAGTCTTCTTTCCCCGTCGCTCGGCATTAAGTTTAACTTCGCAGCGTTCAGTAAATAATGGCGTGATTCCGGTGACGCCCAACTCCGTGGCTTTTTGCACAATCCAGTCCATGCGTTCCCCGCGGGATATACCGATAGCCAGTTCGATTTTTAGGGGGGACTCGCGATCAGCGTCAACAAAAAAACCAACCTTGGCCCGTGCCGCACCTTTCTTGACGTCGGTGAGCTCCGCGTTATATTCACCGCCACGACCATCAAATAGAATAACATTTTGCCCCTGCACCATTCTCAACACAGACGTTAGGTGACGAGCAACTGCCTCCTCAAGCTGGATCGTGCCGCCGACACTCAAAGGCTGGGTGGTAAAGACTCGCGGTATACGCATATTCGCTACTTAGTAGGTAAGCTCAGGTTGCTGCATAGAGTATCTGAATTTTGCCATTGATTCATGGTATAAAAATGCAAACCCGGTGCTCCCCCAGCCAATAACTTTTCACAGAGGCTGGTGACCACATCGATGCCATAGTGCACTAGGTCTTCTTGATTCTCGCTGCGCTCTTTGAGCTGCCAGCGCAACCAGCGAGGGATTTCAGCGCCGCAGTTGTCGGAGAAGCGAATTAGGTTGTGGTAGTTAGTCAGCGGCATGATGCCAGGTACTATGGGTTTGTCGATGCCGGCTTTGGCACATTCATCGACAAATCTAAAATAGGCATCCGCATTATAAAAATATTGGGTAATGGCACGATCGGCACCGGCTTTAAATTTCTCTCCCAACCAGTAAATATCCTTACTGTAGCTCTCCGCTTCAGGGTGAATCTCGGGATAGGCGCCAACATTAATTTCAAAGTAATCACCGCTGTGCTCGCGAATTAATGCTACTAGCTCATTGGCATGCACCAGCTGCTTGCTGCCGCCGATACCGGAGGGTAGATCGCCACGCAATGCTACCAGTTTGTTTATGCCGGCGTCTCTATAAGACTGTACCAGCGATAAAACGTCTTCGCGACTGTCTCCACCGAAGGACAGATGCGGCGCGGACTGATAGCCGTCTCGTTGCAGGTCAAGGACCAAATCTTTGGTAGTGTCTCTGGTGGAGCCTCCAGCACCATAAGTCACCGAGTAAAATTCAGGATTATATTTATCCAGTTTTTCGCAGGTGGCCTTGAGTTTTTGTTTGCCCTCTGGTGTCTTGGCCGCAAAGAACTCAAAGCTAATATGGGTGTTGTTCATCATCTAAACTGATTCCTAGTTATAGCGTGGTTCGGGCTCTTTAGAGAACCCGCACCACGGCACAGTTAGTACTTGTAGCTATCACCTTTAAAGGGACCGTCAACTGACACGCCAATGTAATCAGCCTGTGCTTGACTCAGTTTGGTAATGACGCCGCCAAAGCCGCCAACCATGTGCCGAGCAACTTCTTCGTCAAGATGCTTGGGCAGCACTTCTACCTTGAGCATTTCAGTCTTTGTCGCGCTGTCTTGTGCGGCATACTTTTTACCATAGAGATCAATCTGTGCCAGTACCTGGTTGGCAAAAGAGCCATCCATAATACGACTTGGGTGTCCGGTGGCGTTGCCTAGATTAACCAGACGTCCTTCGGCCAACAGCAGCAGGTGATCATTAGCGGCGCGGTCACGATAGATTTTGTGAACCTGTGGTTTAATTTCTTCCCACTCCCAATTGCTGCGCATATAGGCAGTATCAATTTCATTGTCGAAGTGACCGATGTTACAGACTACAGCGCCGCACTTAAGCGCGGATAAAATATCTGAATCACAGACATTGTAGTTACCTGTGGTAGTGACCAGCATGTCGGTTTTCGCTAGCAATTCACTATCGACTCCCTTGGCAACGTCACCATCAATATAAGTCGAAACCACTTCGAAACCATCGAGACAGGCCTGCATTGCACAGATCGGATCCACCTCAGTCACTTTGACGATCATGCCTTCTTGACGCAACGACTGCGCTGAACCTTTACCCACATCTCCGTAGCCAACAACAATCGCTTTCTTGCCAGACAGCAAATGGTCAGTGGCGCGTTTTATGGCATCGTTCAGACTATGACGGCAGCCGTACTTATTATCGCACTTAGATTTGGTAACAGAGTCATTGACATTGATTGCCGGGACTTTTAGTTCCCCTGCGGCCAACATTTCATACAGTCTGTGAACCCCTGTAGTGGTCTCTTCAGTAATGCCGTGAACAGCCTCCAGCACCTGTGGGTATTTCTCGTGAAGCAGTGAGGTTAAATCACCACCGTCATCGAGGACCATGTTGGCATTCCAAGGCACGCCATCTTTTAGGACCTGCTGTTCCAGACACCATTCATACTCTTCTTCGGTCTCGCCTTTCCAGGCAAAAACGGGCGTGCCATTTGCGGCGACAGCGGCGGCGGCATGGTCCTGTGTCGAAAAGATATTACACGAGGTCCAGCGTACTTCAGCGCCCAGTGCTTCCAGTGTTTCAATTAACACAGCCGTTTGAATCGTCATGTGGATACAGCCGAGTATCCGAGCGTCGGCCAGTGGCTGCTCGCCGCGGTATTTTTCACGCAGGGCCATCAGTGCAGGCATCTCTGATTCCGCAATAGAGATTTCTTTTCTGCCCCAGTCAGCCAGGCTGATGTCGGCGACTTTGTAGTCTTCGCCGCTAGTCTTAATAGCTTTTGTACTTGTGCTCATTTTAACTTACCTTTTTATCATTAATTAAAGCGCTTTTTTAAGCGACTCTGCTTTGTCTGTTTTTTCCCAAGTGAAGTTTTCTTCTTCGCGGCCAAAGTGACCATAGGCTGCTGTCGCTCGATAGATTGGTCGACGCAGATCGAGCATTTCAATCAGGCCGCGCGGGCGAAGATCAAAGTTCTCACGAACTAGAGTGACAATTTCATCGTCTGACAGTTTACCGGTGCCGAAGGTATCGAGACTGATTGACGTAGGTTCAGAGACGCCAATGGCATAGGAAATCTGGATCTCACAACGGTCAGCCAAACCCGCCGCAACAATATTTTTGGCGACATATCGGCCGGCATAGGCAGCCGAACGATCCACCTTAGTAGGATCCTTGCCAGAAAATGCGCCGCCGCCATGGTGGGCCATGCCGCCATAGGTATCGACAATAATCTTGCGCCCGGTGACGCCACAGTCGCCCATGGGACCGCCGATCTCAAAATTACCCGTCGGATTAATATGGTACTGAGTACCAGCATGCAGCCATTCCTCAGGTAGTACAGGTGCGATAATTTCTGAGCGCACAGCTTCTTGTAAATCTGAAAGAGAGATACTTGGGGAGTGCTGCGTCGATAAAACAATGGCATCAATGGCAACGGGCTTGCCCTGAGCATAGCGCAGTGTAATCTGGCTCTTAGCATCTGGACGCAGCCAGCTAAGTGTGCCATTTTTCCGCAACTGCGCCTGACGCTCAACCAACCGGTGCGCATAGAAAATAGGGGCTGGCATCAGCACATCAGTCTCATTGCTCGCATAGCCAAACATTAGGCCCTGATCGCCGGCACCAATATCTTTGTCGCCGGCCTCATCAACACCCTGAGCAATGTCACCAGACTGCTTACCAATCGCATTGAGAACCGCGCAGGAGTTACCATCAAAGCCCATGTCAGAATGATCATAACCGGTGCTGACAATGACATCGCGCACGATCTGCTCCAGATCGACATAGGTATTGGTGCGGACTTCGCCGGCAATAATAGCCATCCCAGTTTTAACCATAGTTTCAACGGCGACCCGTGAATTGGGATCATCAGCAATAATAGCATCCAATACCGCATCAGAAATCTGATCCGCCAGCTTATCCGGATGACCTTCAGAGACTGACTCAGAGGTAAATAAATTATAAGTAGACATACATTTCATTCCTTAAATAGAAAATTTTACAACGTGAACTCGCGCAACTGGATTCGAAAACCATTGCGTTGAGTAAGGTACAGGCTATTACCTTCAACGAGACCTGCCATACCCGCCCAGCGAGTTAATTCTTCCGGCTCAAACCCTAGCCATAGATCGCCGCAGGTGTCCTTGACCCATTCCTGATCATGGGCGCAGAGGTCAGTTACCAATAAAACGCCGTGCTCATTTAACAAGCCAGCGCAGTCGGCAATAATGTCAGCCGGTGTAGGATTGTGGTGCAGCACCATATTCAGAGACAGGCAGTCGGCCGTTAAGCCCTGAGTCACAGCAGCGGCGGTATCACCTAGGCTAAATTGAATATTACTTAAACCCTGCTGGGTGGCGCGCAACTCGCACTGGTCAAGCATTTCACGAGCGCTATCAAGTGCAATGACCCTATCGAAGCGGCTCGATAGCTTGCCCAAAAACTGGCCGTAGCCAGGGCCGACTTCCATCGCCGTACCCGTCGCTTTAATGCTGCTATCGAGAAAGCCTTCAACACTCTCACCGTAGTCGGCCCAGCTGGCGATCAAATCCTGATTCTCCTCAAAGCGCGGCGCATTACGATTGAAAAAGGCCACTGAGGCCGATGCTCGATCGTTATTTATCTGTGTCAGATGCTCAGCCAAGGCGTCATCCAGGCTCGCTTCATCAACGCTGCTAAAAAGGGCTTGCTGCAACGCCTGCAAATCGTAATTACTGTTGCGTGGATTGCGACGATAAAAGATAGTTGTACCTTCGCGGCGTGTCGCCACCAGTCCGGCATTGGCCAGAATCTTTAAGTGATGGCTCATAGCGGATTGGCGAATATCAAAGACTTGGCAAAGTTCCAAAACGCCATAGGCATTTTGCTGCAAAACCTTGAGTATCTGCATGCGCAATGGGTCACCCGCGCCCTTGCACAGTGCTGTAATAGCACTGATATCCGGATTAGAAGACTGTTCTGCCACAGCCGCTATAGGTATTGAAAACTTCATCGGCGGACTTTAGCACAGCAAAATTACTATATCAAAATATTTTTATATATATGAGCGTGACCTTGCAATGGAAGTGCTCAAAGGGGCCTCAAAGCGCGGCTTAATGTTGAATATCGGTTTACGGGAGGGGCCGTCTAGTGGACAATACGATCTTCAAAATTCCCACCTAAGGAGTGATAATCCATGGCCTCACGCAGAGACCTCGCTAACGCAATTCGTGCCCTCAGCATGGATGCTGTGCAGCAGGCTAATAGTGGACATCCAGGCGCCCCCATGGGCATGGCAGATATTGCCGAGGTACTCTGGAACGACTATCTATGCCATAACCCAGCAGATCCGACCTGGGTCAATCGAGACCGCTTTGTGCTTTCTAACGGCCATGGTTCGATGCTGCTGTACTCACTCTTACATCTTTCCGGCTACGATTTGCCGATTGAAGAGATCAGGAACTTTCGCCAACTTCACTCTAAAACACCAGGCCACCCAGAATATGGCTATGCGCCCGGTGTTGAAACAACTACGGGCCCCCTAGGTCAGGGCATCAGTAATGCGGTTGGTATGGCGCTGGCTGAGAAAGTACTTGCGGCACAGTTCAATCGCCCGGGCCATGAGGTTGTTGATCACCAGACCTACACTTTTCTCGGTGACGGCTGTTTAATGGAGGGCATCTCCCACGAGGTTTGTTCCTTGGCCGGTACCTTAAAGTTGGGCAAGCTCACTGCTTTTTATGACGATAATGGCATCTCGATTGATGGTGAGGTTGATGGTTGGTTTAGCGATGATACGCCAGCCCGATTCGAAGCCTATGGCTGGCATGTTATTGCCAATGTTGATGGCCACGATAGTGACGCGATTAAAACCGCCATTGATGCCGCTCATGCCGAGACCGGAAAACCAAGCCTAATTTGCTGTAAAACCATTATTGGCTTTGGCTCACCGAACAAGCAGGGCAAAGAAGATTGCCATGGGGCCGCGCTGGGTGTGGATGAGGTTGCATTAACTCGCGCAGCCCTCGGCTGGGAGCATGGGCCTTTCGAAATCCCTGCTGATCATTACGCTGGTTGGGATGGGATTGTCAAAGGAGCCGCGTCTCAGGCAGCCTGGGCAGAGCGATTGGTAGACTATCGTGTAGAACACCCTGTACTAGCCGCAGAATTTGAGCGTCGTACCAGCGGAGAACTGCCAGAAGACTTTGGCGTAAAAGCGGATGCCTATATTCAGGCATGCCAGGATAAGATGGAAAAGGTTGCCTCACGTAAGGCATCACAGAACTGTCTCAATGCCTACGGCCCAATGCTCCCAGAATTGCTTGGCGGTTCCGCAGATCTGGCCGGTTCTAACCTGACAATCTGGTCCGGCTCTAAAGGTATTAGCGGTAGTAACGCCGACGGCAACTATATCTATTACGGCGTGCGTGAGTTTGGTATGAGCGCTATGATGAATGGTATCGCTCTGCACGGAGGCTTCGTCAATTATGGCGCAACTTTTCTGATGTTTATGGAATATGCCCGCAATGCCGTGCGCATGTCGGCACTGATGGGCTTGCAGAGCATCTTTGTCTACACCCATGACTCAATTGGTCTGGGCGAAGACGGTCCAACGCACCAGCCGGTAGAACAGCTGAGTTCTTTGCGTTCGACGCCAAATCTGCACACCTGGCGTCCGTGTGACACGGTTGAATCTGCGGTGTGCTGGAAAAATGCCATTGAGCGCCGTGACGGCCCGAGTGCTTTAGTATTTAGTCGCCAAGGTTTGCAGCCTATGCCGAGATCGTTAGAGCAGGTTGCGGCGATTGCCCGCGGCGGCTATGTCCTAAAGGACTGCGACAGCCCTCTGGGTATTTTGATTGCGACGGGATCAGAGGTGGAGTTGGCCGTTAATGCCGCCGATGCCCTCGCGGCGAAAGGGGTTCAGGTGCGTGTTGTGTCCATGCCCTGTGCAGAGATATTCTCTGCGCAAGACGCGGCTTATCGGGACTCGGTGTTACCGCCTGCCATACGGGCGCGAGTAGCGGTTGAAGCGCTGCACGCAGATTACTGGTACAAGTTTGTCGGTCTTGACGGCCGAGTCGTTGGCATGCGTACCTTTGGTGAGTCAGCACCGGGAGATCAGTTGTTAAAAGAATTCGGTTTCACGGTTGAAAATGTGGTTGCTAACCTAATGGATAGTCTCGGTTAATGGTTCGTTTAGCCATTAATGGTTATGGCCGTATTGGGCGCTCGGTGTTGCGAGCGCTCTATGAGTCAGGCGCTCGAGAGCAGATGCAGATTGTTGCCATTAATGAGCCGGCTGACACCAAGACTATGGCCCATTTAACGCGCTATGATTCTACTCATGGTAGGTTTAACGGAACCATTGATGACAGTAAAGACTTACTTTCTGTAAATGGCGATGCTATCCACATCACCCATGATACCGCGTTAAATCAGCTCCCCTGGGGTGAACTTAGCGTTGATGTAGTGCTCGAATGCAGCGGCACCTTTACCGACCGTGACACCGCAGAACAGCACCTAACTAGCGGTGCTAAGCGTGTTTTATTTTCCCAGCCAGCAGATCCTCGGGTCGATGCCACAATCGTTTATGGTATTAACCAAGCAATCCTTACGGGTAACGAAACAATTATCTCTAGTGCGGCCTGTTCTACAAACTGTGTGGTTCCGGTTATCAAAGTACTTAATGATTCCTTCGGTATTGATGGCGGCGTGATTACTACTATTCATTCGGCTATGAATGATCAGCCGGTTATTGACGCTTACCACCATACTGATCTGCGCAAAACTCGTGCCGCCATGCAGTCGATTATTCCGGTCGATACCGGTTTGGCGCTGGGTATTGACCGTCTGCTGCCAGCGTTAAGCGGACGATTTCAGGCTCAGGCAATGCGCGTGCCCACAGTCAATGTTTCGGCTATAGATTTGTCGGTGATGTTAAATTCCAATATTGACACTACCGCTGTAAACGCCGTATTAGCGGCGGCATCAACCGGTTATCTTAAAGGCATTCTTGGCTATACCGATGAGCCTTTAGCCTCCTGTGATTTCAACCATGACCCGCGCAGTGGCATCGTCGATGCCAGCCAGACTCGAGTCAGTCGCGAGAAGCTCGTCAAGGTGTTAGTCTGGTTTGATAATGAATGGGGTTACGCTAATAGAATGCTGGACACCTTACTCTACTGGTGCTCGCTACCCCGGCCAAACCCAACCTCTAAGGGCTAACATGACCGTTACGCTAATGACCGATTTGGATTTATCGGGTAAAAAAGTGCTAATCCGCGAAGACCTGAATGTACCGATTGCACTGGGCAAGGTCACCAGCGACGCCAGAATCAGAGCTGCGCTGCCGACTATTAAGTTGGCGCTCAAAGCCGGTGCTCAGATAATTTTAATGTCCCATCTGGGTCGACCCAACGAGGGTACTTTCGACGAGGCCTACAGCCTAAAACCAGTAGCCGAGCACTTGGCTGACCTGTTAGGCCAGCCCGTAGTGCTCAAACAAAGTTGGTCTCAGGGGTTAGATACTGCTGACGGCACTGTTCTCATGCTTGAAAACGTGCGCTTTAATTCGGGTGAGGCTAACAATGATGACAGCCTTGCCAAGGCCTATGCGCAGCTCTGTGACATCTTCGTGATGGACGCGTTTGGGACCGCCCACCGCGCCCAAGCCTCCACAGAGGGTGTCGCAAAATATGCGGCCGTCGCCTGTGCTGGCCCACTTCTGGCCCAAGAGCTAGATGCCTTAGCAAAGGCTCTCGCTGAGCCGACCCCGCCGGTGGCCGCGATTGTGGGAGGTTCCAAAGTCTCAACCAAACTAATGGTTCTAGAAACCCTAGCCGACAAAGTTGACCAGTTAATCGTGGGTGGCGGGATTGCGAACACCTTCCTGGCTGCAGCGGGCAAGAATGTAGGCAAATCACTCTATGAGCCCGACCTAATAACAGCGGCTCGGGCATTAATGGATCGGGTCAATATTCCTCTTCCAACCGATGTCGTGGTCGGTAAAGAATTCTCAGAGACCGCGCTGGCTGTTATAAAGTCTGTCGACGAAGTGGCTGACGATGATATGATTTTTGATATAGGCCCAGACTCCGCACAATGTTTGGCAGATCTCATTACGGATATGGGCACGATTATTTGGAACGGCCCTGTAGGCGTTTTTGAGTTTGACCAATTTGCCAGCGGTACAAAAACGTTGGCCCTAGCGATAGCTGAAAGTGCAGCATTCTCAATTGCGGGCGGTGGTGATACCCTAGCAGCGGTTGATAAGTATGGTATAGCCGATCAGGTTTCATATATTTCAACTGGTGGTGGCGCATTTTTAGAGTATGTCGAAGGTAAAAAATTACCCGCCGTTGCTATTTTAGAGCAGCGAGCTAAAAGTTAATATTATTACTAGATTTTATGGGGAGAAGTGACCATGGCATTAATTTCATTGCGACAGATGCTAGACCATGCAGCAGAATACGAATATGGCGTACCGGCATTCAACGTTAACAATGTTGAGCAGATGCGCGCCATTATGATTGCCGCTCACAACACCGACAGCCCCGTTATCGTGCAGGCGTCCGCAGGGGCACGCAAATATGCAGGCGCCCCCTTTCTGCGCCACATGATACTCGCTGCCATCGAAGAGTGGCCGCATATTCCAGTGTGCATGCATCAGGATCATGGTACTAGCCCGGCCATCTGCCAGCGCTCTATCCAACAGGGTTTTAGCTCTGTGATGATGGATGGTTCCTTGGAAGAAGATGGTAAAACACCATCGAGCTATGAATACAATGTTGACGTTACTCGACGCACCGTTGAGATGGCCCACGCCTGTGGCGTGTCCGTCGAAGGCGAGCTCGGCTGTCTTGGATCATTAGAAACGGGTGAAGCTGGTGAAGAAGATGGCGTAGGCGCAGCGGGTATCCTGACCCATGATCAGATGTTAACTGACCCAGAAGAGGCGGCAGATTTTATTGCCAAAACCCATTGCGATGCTCTGGCTATTGCTTGCGGCACTAGCCACGGCGCCTATAAATTTAGCCGTCCACCGACCGGCGACATTCTCGCCATCGACCGGATCAAAGAAATCCACCAGCGTATTCCCGATACTCACCTGGTGATGCACGGCTCATCGTCTGTACCTCAAGAATGGCTGGCCATTATTAATAAGTATGGCGGCGAAATTCCAGAGACCTATGGTGTACCTGTCGAGCAAATTAGTGAAGGCATCAAACATGGTGTGCGCAAAATCAATATAGATACCGATCTGCGTCTCGCATCAACGGGTGCTGTGCGTCGTTATCTGGCTGAAAATCCCAGTGCATTTGATCCGCGCTCGTATCTCAAGGAAACCATTATCGCCATGCAAGATATCGCCATGGCGCGCTATGAAACTTTCGGTACCGCGGGCAACGCCAGCAAGATGCAAGCCTTAAGTTTGGATGTTATGACCTCTCGCTATGACAGCGGAGAGCTGGATCCAAAAATCAATTAGGTGATCAGAGCATAAGAAAGCTGCATCGAAAAGGGCGTCTGCAAGGCGCCTTTTTTTATTGCATTAATACTCACTAACACAGCTCATAGGACGTCTTGGAGTTATAGCGGCCAAAGCTATCGGTGCTTTTTATCCGATTTTTCCCATGGCAAAGCAGGCCTATAGCCACTATATTTAATTCGGCCAAAGTACAATGCCACCCTACACTCTGGCCTCGCTGGTCAGAGGTGTCGATTTTATACGACTAATTGGAGTCCCAAATATGACCATGGATAGCATAGCCACCTGGCATCGGGTGGCAAAAAATCATGATGTTGAAGGTCTGTATCAGCTAATTGACGAAGCCGCAGTATTTTATTCGCCAATTGTGCACAGCCCACAGTTTGGCAAGGCCGTTGTGGGTCACTATCTATCTGCCGCGCTGTTTGTCTTTTTTAATGACAGCTTCAATTATGTCCGTGAACTGCATGGAGTGGGACAGGCAATTCTGGAATTTGAAGTGGAGATTGAGGGTATTAAGGTCAATGGGGTGGACATGATCCGTTGGAATGATGCCGGGCTAATCACCGAATTCAAGGTAATGCTTCGGCCCCTTAAAGCGGTTAATCTCATTCATGAGCAGATGGGTGCTATGCTCAAGGCTCGGATGCCCAGCGCAGTAAAATAGATGGGCCAAAAGAGCAGATGGGTTCAGACCTATTCGCGATCTAATTATAGTGGCGCGGTACAAACAAGGATTCCAGCGATGTCTATAAAATATTCTATGGCTGTTTGTGCCGCTATAATGAGCCTGCTCAGCTTTGCTGAAGAGCCTAAAGCCGACGACTCGCAAGAGTCCTACCTCTATGTTTTGGGCGTAGCTCAGGATGCGGGATATCCTCAGGCTGGCTGTTATCAGGCTCATTGTATGCCCGGTTGGCAAGATCCGCTGTTGCGTCGTGGTGCTACGGCTATCGCATTGGTCGACCCAGAGGCCAAGGCAAAATATCTTTTTGAAGCGACACCGAATCTGCCAGAGCAGCTCTATGCCTTGGAGTTGCAGGCGCCCTCAGAACAGTATTCATTAGAGGGTGTTTTTCTTACACATGCCCACATAGGTCATTATGGCGGGCTGATGTTCTTTGGCCATGAGGCCATGGGGAGTAAAAATATACCGGTCTATGCTATGCCCAGAATGCACAGCTACCTGAGTAACAATGGCCCCTGGAGTCAGTTGGTAGAGTATCGCAACATAAGCCTGAGGCCGCTGCTACCTGACCGTTCGGTCAAACTAGGGGGTCTGAGTGTGACCCCTTTTTTAGTTCCCCACCGCGATGAGTTCTCTGAAACAGTCGGCTATACCATCACCGGGACGAACAAGTCCGCCCTGTTTATTCCTGATATTAATAAATGGGCTCGCTGGGAACTTGACATCGCTGAGGTGGTTCAAGGCGTTGACTACGCATTGATCGATGCAACCTTTTATGGTGGCGGGGAATTGCCGGGCCGTGATATGTCTAAGATACCCCATCCCTTAGTTACCGAGACTATGGCTGCGCTCGACGGTCTCAGTGCCGAGGATAAGGACAAAATCTGGTTTATTCATTTTAATCACACCAATCCGCTGCTACGCGAAGACAGCAAAGAATCTCACACGGTAATTTCTGAAGGCTTTAATCTTGCTTTTGAAGGTCTACGGCTAGGCCTTTAAAGTCAGCTTAAGATCGCCATATTTTCGATACAAAGCTAGAGAATCAAAGGCAACAACTATACGGACTTCCTAATTCAGCTTTGAATTGTCGATGCACTTAAATTATTCATTTGATGGTGATACCATTCGATCCGGCTGGTTGCGCTGTTGTTCATGTACTACCTAACAGGGTCAAAACTCTGCTTAAAGCGGTGTTTAGCTTTGCAGCCAGCAACCCTAAAACACTTATCAAAAGGTTATTGTAAAGATGTCCGAATTTACCAATGTCTCAGTCGCCATAGAAGCTAATGTCTATTTTGACGGCCACGTCATCAGTCGTACCATAATTTTTGGCGATGGCAGCAAAAAGACTCTGGGCGTTATGCTCCCGGGGGAATACGAGTTTGGGACTGAGGTGCAGGAGTTGATGGAGATTTCGTCTGGCACATTGGAGGTGTTACTACCTGGGACCACTGACTGGATTAGCATCACTGGGGGCATGTCGTTTGAAGTGCCCGGTAAGGCAACCTTTGGCGTTAAGGTTAGTGCTATAACTAACTACTGCTGTTCGTACCTTAGTTAATGCTTTTAGAGGTAACTAATCTCATTGATCCGGCGATCAGCTGCTCGACTTGCCGTGCTGGCTGCTGCAAGCTTGAGGTAATGCTGCTGACCGATACCGGTGTTCCCGATGCGCATATTAGTACCGACCAATGGGGCGCTGAAACTATGACACGCCTGGACGATGGCTGGTGCTCTGCTCTGGACCGTTTCAGTATGCTCTGTACTATTTATGAAAATCGGCCCTGGGTTTGCCGAGAAGTTAAGATGGGCTCCTATGAGTGCCAAATCGAACATATACCACTTTTATAGTGTGAAACAATCGGCTGTAACCGCCCAGAGAGTAAACCTGTATAGTATTGATATGACAGATAAACAGCCTAACAACCCATTGCATGGCATCACACTTGAGCAGGTTGTTACTCGACTTGAAAAGCGCTATGGCTGGGAATACCTCGCGCGGAACATCAACATCAATTGCTTTAAAAGCAATCCGTCAGTGAAGTCTAGTCTCAAATTTTTGCGACGAACGCCCTGGGCTAGAGTAAAGGTAGAAGCCTTTTTTATCGCGGCCTTTCCCGACAAAGCGGCCACACCCCGTTTAGATACCGCCGCCGGTCCCTGGGCTAAGAGTCTTGCTCATTTGAATACTAAGGGGTCGTCAGACGCAACTTAACCCACAGATTACCTTCGCCTGTATGGAGCTTTACTAGTGCAGGGCAACGAAGGCAGAAGCATGGCCTACAGGATTTACTATGCCACATAGGGCAATTAGCGATAGCGAAATAGAAAACTGCTTCACTGTGATGGCTGAGTTGCGGCCCCATCTTGTGCAGAGAGATTTTGTCGCGACGATTCGTGCTAGGGCGGACGAGGATTTTCGTCTCGCCTATATAGAGGACGATGGCGAGGTGGTGGCGGTAGCTGGATATCGAATTTGTAGTAATCTGTCTATGGGAAAGCACTGCTATGTCGATGACCTCGTTACGACTAAGACACAGCGATCAAAAGGGGTTGGCGAGCAGATGATCGACTGGCTTCGCTCCGAAGCCTTGGCCGCAGGCTGTCAATGGTTTCATTTGGATTCTGGTACCCAGCGAGCCCAGGCCCACAAGTTCTATTTTGCTCAGGGCTTCACCATCGCTAGCTACCACTTTACTGAAGCATTGGCGTAGTAATGACAGTTCCTGCTCTAGCGGTGCTCAATATCATGTCTGTCTATATGTGCTACATCATCGCCAAAGATCGTGATGCCAGTCCACGCTTCTGGGGCTGGATGGGGTTATTGTTTGGTCCTTTCGCGCTACCCTTTGTTTTTTTTTCAAAGCCAAAGGAATAATATTATGTCTGGTATAACAGATCTAATAGATCTACTGAATAGTTTATCTCCCAAAGTTTTGCCAGACAGCTATGTGTTTTGTACTGTGCCTGAGGCTAGGTATGGTGACTATGCGGAGGCCCATCCGATCGCTAGCTTTCAGGAGCAAGAAGGGCTTACATTGGTACTGGCACAGGCCCGCGCCGATGCCCTTAATTGGGATTATGACGGCCTTTTTAGGTGCATTAGCTTGCAGGTGCATTCGAGCCTGACGTCGGTGGGGTTAACCGCCGCCGTTGCGGCCAAGCTGGCAGCCAGCGAGATAAGTGTCAATATGATTGCCGGTTATTACCATGATCATCTATTTGTACCTCAAGACCAAGCTGGAGAGGCTCTGGACCTGCTAGAGAGTCTAAAAACCCGCTGATTACTATTGTAAAAAACGCGGAGGGGTCTGTTGCAGATTCGCTCAAGGCTGCCCTAAAAAAAGGCTAGGCCCTAGCGCACAGTTAGAGCTTAAGGTAGCCCGACGCATTTTGCACTCGCCGGGCTCTTTTTTTATTTGGTGCGTTTGTTTGCGATGTTCCTTTTATTGGCAGTTGGTTAACCAAACAGGCCTTTGAAGAAAAAGAAGAACAAAATAGACAGTGCTGCGCCGGCAGGCAGTGTTACTACCCATGACAGGAAGATCGAGCCCACCATTTTCAGGTTGATCGCGCCAATGCCTCGCGCCATACCCACCCCAAGTACCGCGCCTACTAATGTGTGCGTGGTGGAAATGGGAACGCCTGTGCCAGATGCCAACACTACAGTCGCTGCAGCACCCAGTTCAGCAGCAAAGCCGCGACTCGGGGTTAGCTCGGTAATCTTACGACCAATGGTGCCCATCACTTTGTAGCCGTAGGTCGCCAGACCAAAGACGATGCCGGCACCACCCAGTAATAGAATCCAGCTTGGCATAACGCTCTTGGCGGCTATATCACCTCCAGAACTGACTACACTGACAATAGCGGCGAGCGGACCCACTGCGTTGGCAACATCGTTTGAGCCGTGAGCAAAGGCCATACTACAGGCTGTGAAAATCATTAGAACGGCAAACACTTTTTCAACATTGTAAAAACGATTATCTTCTTCCATAGACTCATCGCGCTCTACCTTACTGAGCAGGTAGGTGCCCAGGATCGCCACTAGAATACCGAAGCCTACTGCCACCAGTGCGTTTTCACCGAAAGATAGTTTGATCCCTATATCTTTGAAGACATGCTTTAAGCCTTTAAGGAGGGTCACCATGGCCATCAAAAAACCAACCGCGAAAATATACATGGGCGCGTACTTCTTGGCACGCTCAAAGGGGTTATCGTGGATAAGAATGTTCAGCTGGACGCTTCTAAAGATGGCAAACGAGATGGTTCCAGCCATCAGGGGTGAGACTACCCAGCTCAGTACTATAGTGCTGACCTTGTCCCAGTTAACGGCGTCATTGGAGACACCGACCGCTGCAAAACCCACAATGGCCCCAACAATACTGTGGGTTGTGGAGACGGGCCAACCCATAAAACTCGCCAGCATTAGCCAGGTACCAGCAGCCAGTAAGGATGAGAGCATGCAAAAAACCAGCAGGTCCGGTT
>Ga0222630_1000148_pt1 | contig 35105 bp, 40 predicted proteins | sample AntAcemetagenom3_FD_179842 | JGI IMG/M metagenome (GOLD analysis project Ga0222630, IMG submission 179842) | Saline water microbial communities from Ace Lake, Antarctica - #3 | ecosystem: Environmental > Aquatic > Non-marine Saline and Alkaline > Saline | place: Antarctica: Ace Lake | collected...
CATAGGGCAAAAAAAATCCCTGCGGGAGATTCTCCACAGGGAAATTATGCGACCGGTTTACCGGTTTAATATATATCTGCTCTCTAAAGTCCACCGCCCCAACATCAGGTAAAGAGCTGACAGTCTTTTCACTGAACTAAACAGGGGACATCAAGAGCCGAAATACGTGACTATTGGTTTGCCGTTAAACAGCAGCGTTCAGTGATGGCTAGTTCAAAATCCCCTCGGCATAGGCAAAGCCCTCGTCTACAAAAACATAGCGGTTAGACGTGAAGCCATTAAATTCTGTGGCTGTGGACGACCCGTACCCTCCCATCAGGCCGAACTCTATCCAGTCACCCTCCGCAATATTCTCAGGTAGCATGGGTTTGTGGGCCAATATATCTAGCGAGTCACAGGTAGGCCCCCAGACAGTGAATGGAACGCAGTCACCCGTTAACGCCTCAACCCCCCGAAAAGCCCTCACGGGGTGCACGATCGGCGAAAATAGTTGTTCCATAAACCCGCCATAGACACCGTCGTTGATAAATACTGTGTGGTCATCACGTCGATGTTTGACTTGGCACAGAAGTGAAATACAGCTGTCGACTAGACATCTGCCAGGTTCGCTGATCAAGGTAGTTTCGGTACCGCCAAAAGCTCTCTCAAAAGCATCACCAATGGCACTAAAATAGTCCTGTAAGTCCGGCAATGATTCCCCCAGGTAACGACTAGGAAAACCCCCACCAACATTCAGAGAAACAATAGGAACACCCGCCGCCTTGACAATCTCGGCCGCCTTTTCAATGTACTCTCGGTATGCGCCGGCATCTGTACACTGTGAGCCCGGATGAAAGGTCAGCCCGCAGCGATAGCCTGCCGCCGACACCTTCTTGAGTAACTCGATCGACAGCGCCTCATCGGCACCAAATTTCTCACTCAGGTCATACTTTGCGGTGTTGGTCGGAATCTTGAACCTGACAGTTAACTGCACCGATTCATCGGCCCCAATAATAGAGTGAATCTTTTCAAATTCTCGCACATCGTCCAGCGCGTAACTCTTGACGCCATAGTCATGATAGGCCTGAGTGATTTCGTCGCGTGATTTGACCGGATTGTCATACATGACATAGGCATTAGGCATAATGCCACGCACCAGCGCTACCTCAGCGATAGAGGCTACATCATAGGCACGAACACCACAGGCAGCCAGGGCATTGACCAGTTCCGGTGCCGGATTCGCCTTCACGGCATAGGCGACGACGCCCGAAAAGCCACTGATAAAGCGTTGTACCTGGTTCTCCAAGGCTTGCTTAGACAGACAGTAAAACGATTCTATTGGCGCTTCCTGCGCAATAAACTGAGCGGTACTTGGGTAGCAGTTTGTCACTAAAGACTCCTTAATATGGGTCGTTTACTTGGCCAATATTCGGCGTGTGCCGTGTTGATAATATACAACATTAGGCGTTTATCCATATTGGTATTTATCAAGTATTTAGCTCAAATACCATGCAGACTATAGCAACCAGATGCGTCACTGCCATTGACAAGCGCAAACCTTTTGCATGAAAACGAGATCACCGTCACAGAACATATCCAACGAAAAGCTCCGCGGATTCTGGCGTAAGCATAAACCCTGTACTGCTGATAAATTGATAAGCCTAATTATCATCAATTAGGTATTCCATTAGCTATATAGCTTTTCACCTTGCTGATATTCTGCCAAAGAAGCGCCCGAGGGACTGAAACATCCATGGCCTTCATGCAACGCTCGAGCAATCCATTCGCCTCGCCTAACCTATCAATCACCTTGGCAAGGTCTTTTAAGATTGCTTCACCATAGGCTACCTGAGCCTTTGTTGTCGCCTCGGCAAATTCTGACTTAGTCAGATTAAGCATGGCTAGGTCTATTACATCCCGGCAATACACGCCTCTATCCATGCCTCGATCAGAATTGGCGAGCAGCTTACTTGCAGCCATATCTAACTTAGTCAATGTGGCGACGCCTAAGACACTGTCTTTCTTTCCAGGCCTAGCTAAACCAATTCGCCCTTCAAGGACAATCTCGAACTTGATTGGTTTTCCTTCGACAAATACTTTGGATCGAATACCGTACTGATCACTGCGAACATCCGACGTTTGAAGCTGACCGACATCGGTGTTTTTCATTAGCGCTTGAAGACCCTGTTCACGGACTGAATTACGCAGGTATCGGTACGAGGCTAAGTCTGAGACTAAAAAATCTATATCAACCGATTCACGATACTCTCCATAGCGCAGGGCGATTGCTGTGCCCCCAGAAAAAAGGCAGTTATGCCGCTTAAGTAGAGCTGCATCCAGCGACTCAAGCATTTTGGCTATTCGTTGGTGATGTGGACGAGTAAACATCAAGACACCGCTCCCTCAAACGCAACGCCAAGTAGCTCGATAAGCTCCTGCTCGCTGTCACTGAGGTTTTCGACATCCAAAAAGCGCCTGTTACGTTCATAGATTGAGTGGGCCGCAACAAGAGACAGCTCATCAACCCCCTGCACATGCCATGCAAGCTCTTTTAACTGGGGGTAGTCTGCTAGCGAGATACGAACAGGTAAGTGACCCACCCTGTCCCGGTCAGCTTCATACTCTATATCGCCTCTTGCAGACAGGTGCAAATTCAAATCTAAGGCGCTGACTACATTCAGGTAGGCACCCATACTCACGGTGGGCTCACCCTTTTCAATACGGTATAGCGTCACCCGAGAAATGCCCGCCGTCTGGGCGGCGGCGTTTGCCGTAATCTTAAATGACCTACGATGCTGCCTTATCAGCTGTCCAATTCCGGCAAGCTGACTAACTGCGCTATCTGATATTTTTTCAATTTTTTTCTTTATAATGTATCATATAATATACATATGCATCATTATGTCAATTATATGAATCATTATTGGTTTTTATATAACTCAGGCTCTTACGATAATTGACAACCGCATTGCCACGCTTACCGGTGATAACCATCCTGCCACAGGAGGTGGCTCATGGCTGACTGACCTATCGTCGATCAATTAATACGGGCTGGCTCTCGCCTCGGTAACACTGAGTGTCGTCATAACGGAACCCGCCTTGACTAAATCACGTGAACACCCACGTTATGTCCAGCCTTCCGGCAACCCAACTATGCGCAGCAGTCTTAGCTACCAGCCAGATTTTAAGAGATGTGCAGCGCTAACTGTCGAATATTTTTTTACTAAGCGGCTTAATATGGCAAGCAAATTTAGTTTACAAGCTTGCACTCGTAAGACAGAAACTTACTATCCTCAGACATAATACGGTATCCACGGGACAGACACTGTGAGATCAACATACGGTCAAAAGGGTCTTTATGATGAAAAGGAAGCTCCTTCAACGGCAATGCATCGCTGGCACTATAGTCAAGCAACTCAAATCCACTTTTCTCGGCAATTGCCACAACGTCAAAGTCGCATGTTAATTTGCCGAGAGAAGCCTTTATCATTATCTCAGCCACACTCACTGAGCTCAGCCATATGGTATTTGCTGGCGTTTCGAGCTCAGCAAAATGCTGCTTATTCAACCTTGATGGATCCGATAATGCCCAGAGAAAAATATGGGTATCAATAATAATATTCACTGGTCATCGCCATAGAACATCCGATTAATTTGATCATCCTCGTCCAAAAAATCATCCGGGACAGTGAACTGACCCGCTAAGAGACCCAGAGTTCGCTTACCCTCAATCTGGTGGGGCACTATATCAACCAAGGGAATATTATTTTTTAAAATAACTATCCTCTCACCGTGGTAGGCCATATTGACGAACTTGGAGAGGTTTGCCTTCACTTCAGAGATATTAATTTTCATAAGGTTTACCTAAACTATAATATAGGTCACTGTAGTCTATTAAGGTCATATAGGTCAATATTGTAAGGGAGCCTACATGATGACGATAAAAGACACTCGGTTTAAATGCCGAGACATTAATTTTCAAATCGCGAGACAGCAACCAAAGTTAGGGCCTATTGACCTACCCAGAATTGGAGATATGCCTGAGCCAATTTGCAAGCTCTCGGTCATCTAGCTGTGACCGCGAGAGCAGAATAATTTTTTGCCCCACCTCTTCGACGTCCCAACTGATCTGAACAGCATTTAGATTTAATACTATATCTAGGACTTGGAAAGCTGTTCGCTTATTGCCATCATTAAAACAGTGATCCTAAGATATAGCAGCCGCGTAAGCCGCCGCTAGCACATAAATATCATCGATTAGGCCATAGGCCTGTCGGTTTTCAACTCGGGAAAGAGCGCTGTCTAGGGATTTAACACCGGCCAATCACTGCAGCTCATTTGGCTCTAATACTTGATCATGAATAGCAACAACCAGACCGGCGGGTACCAGAACAAAGGTCATTTGTCTTGCAGGTAATCTAGTACCGGCTGAGTAATCTCACGCCGAGAGGCCAAACCCTCCATCACGTCAACAATCGTCGCCACGCGACGCTGCTGAGTGGATACAGCATCAGCAGGCACAAAGTAGCCCACTAGAGCGGAGTTACGCAAAATAGCCACTGGCTCACCACCAGATCTTTTGAGGACTTTATGCGGCTCTCGCATTTCTGTCATAGTGGCAATGTTTCGGGTTAGTAGGGTCGTCATAGCCAATCTCCTTCTATAATATCTATTAGTGATTGTGTAACCACATAACATCTCTCGAAGCATGATGATCAGGCTTGTCGCTTATTTAACCAGCCGCAGCTATTGGTTGAATGCTCGATAATTCTTTCCCTATAGCTTGCTCAGCCACCTCTAGCTCGTAATGGTGTTGCAGATTCATCCAGCTCTGGGCATCAGTATTAAAATATTGCGCCAATCTTAAGGCTGTTTCAGCCGTAATACCTCGCCGTCCACGTACAATTTCATTGATACGTGCCGGTGTAACACCCAGGTTTTTAGCAAGTCGATTGCTCGACAAACCGAAAGGCTCCATAAACTCATGCTTCAAAATTTCGCCCGGATGCACAGGGTCTAGTCGTTTCATATTAAGCTCCTAGTGGTAGTCCACAATTTCAACGTCATAAGCGTCGCCATTATCAAATCCAAAACAAAGCCGCCATTGTCCATTAATACGGATACTGTACTGGCCCTTCCTATCACTTTTAAGAGCCTCCAAACGATTTCCCGGTGGCGTACAAAGCATATCTAGTGTTTCAGCCGCTTTTAGTTGCATCAATTTGCGTTGAGCAATGCGCTCAAAAGCTTTAAAGCGTCTGACACGGTAGTTGTTAGCAAGTTTTTCTGTATCACGACAGCTATAACTCTTTATCATTGATGTAGCGTATATCGATAATCGATATAAAGCAAACAAAAATTACTCTCAATTTTGGACTAAAAGCATAAGTCGGGTAATAAGGCTGATAGATTCTGTGCAGCTAGCGGTAATATTAGGTCCTATATGCCGAGTACTAAGCGGGTTAAATATCTATTAAAGAATAAAAATCACAGCAGTGATTGCGCAGGGTAGGAGTTATTATTCTCGTAAAATGATGGTGTGCCGCTATAGGGTCTACGATTTTGAATAGCCTGCTCAATGCTGGTTGACTAATAAGTCATAACGGTGTTTATCGTTACCTAAGCATCTAATGATGCTAGCCACACAATTAAACGACTACTCATAATGAGTCCAGAGCCGCAATATCTTGACAGCCTTTTCCGCCTCTAAAACCTGGTAGACAAGCCGATGCTGAATATTAATTCTTCTTGAATAAGCACCGCTCAAATCACCCACCAGCTTCTCGAAAGGCGGCGGAGTTTGCCATGGATCAGACTGGAGAACTGTTAATAATTGCTGCGCGTTAGTTTTTAATCCGGACGATGCGAGTTTTCGTGCATCCTTTTGAGCCTGCTTGGTGTAATACAACGTCCACATTACCAATTTAATTCAGTTGCAGCGCTGTCAATACTCTCCTGCATACCCTCTACAATTGATTCGCGCATCCCTGGCACCGATAAGAGATGCAGGGTCTCGTTGATCGCATTCCAATCATCTTCAGCTAAAAGAACCGCATTGCCACGCTTGCCCGTTATCACCACCGGCTCATGGTTGGCTGTCGTATCGTCGATCAGTTTATACAGGTTGGCTCTCGCCTCAGTAACATTCAGTGTCGTCATAATGAAATCCTCTTAAACAAAAGGTACGCTAAACCGTACGTTATGTCAAGTTCACCTGAGTTATCCTCCACCAAAAGTTGATAGCCCCCTTATCACGCCTTAGCATTTCTTCGCACCAGCAATTAACGAACTTTGGTATTATCACTAAGCCAAGCGCGCAAATTTTCAAAAGTGACACTCGATGTATCGTAAAGCCCTAAAATAAATTCTTGAGCTTCGTCATCCGTCGCAGAGATATCCAGTCCATTAATTGCCAAAAATACATAGGTTGCAGCAAATGCAGTTCGCTTATTGCCGTCAACAAAAGGATGGTTCTGGGAAAGACTTTCCCATAAAGCTGCCGCCTCCTCAATTAATGTCGGGTAATAACCCGTTTGAGGCCGAAACAAGGCCGCCTCCAGAAGCCCGGGATCTCTTATCCCTTCGCCACCACCATAACGCTCTATCTGATCAGCATGGATAGCCAGAATATCATCGACCCGAATATAGTCAAAGCTCATTGCGCTAGCTTTTTATAGAGACCTGAAAAACGTTCGGTACTTTTGAGATAAGCGGCCATCACGTGCTCTCGGCCTGGGACTCCATTTTTGGCATCTAAATGATCCCGCAAAGCGTCCTCGACCACAGCCTGGATCTGTCGGCCCTCTGACTTGGCAAGCTTTCGGACAGAGTCTAAAAGGGCTGAATCAACCTGAGTTGCAAATTTTTCCCTTGATATTGACATAATTGCGCTCCATCATGAAATTTCAATTTTTATCATGATAAATCTTGAAGCCTGTATTTGCAATACTGTTAAGCCGCTATAACAGTATTTATCGCACGCCAAAGACGGTGGCTTCGTTTTGTCATTTTTTGATCTGGCTGATCTTGCGCAACTGATTAAAGGCCCTCTGCTCATAGCGCATTAATTTTCGATGCGCCTCGAACTTTTCATACAGCAGACCCGACGTATCAGTATCTTTGCAGGCCTTATTGTAAAGCAGCATCGTAATGCGCTTTACTTTATCCTTAGCCGCACCGAAGTCTGGTTAAGGCATCTCTCGTACATACTCGCTAAACGCAACAATTGAGAAAGTAGTAAGCTCTCAGCATAACTGCGAAAGCTGTTTCGACAGGACTTAATAGAACAGCATGGACGGATATTGTCTGCTCTAGGGAATGGTTTGCTTACTCCGAGGCAACCAGATGAGAACCTAATTCATAAGAGCCATGGCGGTTGATCAACGACATTTTCTCGAAGAAGCGGTGGTGACAGAGTCTATAAAGTAGTGAATTGACTTGGAGGGTTGGTATTTTAGATAAACCTGAGTCAAGTGATACCTCGGATTACAGCGTGTACCGCTCTATGTGCGAGAAACCGAGAAAGACTCACTGCAATAGCTGCTGAAAGCCGAGAAGTCTTATCACTTCGATTATTCGCACAAAAAGTAAAAAATTATATTCAGATATTAGGAAATTTCGCGTAACATGCTGGCGTTAGCTGGCTCGAAAACCACAACAAAGGAATCCACAGTAATGGATCAAAAAGCAACCAATGTACACTGGCATGACGGCGAAATTAGTAAAAGTGATCGTGAGACTTCGCTTAACCAAAAAGGAGTAACTCTCTGGTTCACAGGTTTATCTGGAAGTGGTAAAAGCACCGTAGCCGTTGCTGTAGAGAACGCTTTGGCTGCACGAGGTCAACTTTGTTATCGATTGGATGGCGACAACGTTCGCCTAGGCATCAATAAAAATCTCGGATTTTCAGCTGAAGACCGCACCGAAAACATCCGTCGAATTGGAGAAATATCTAAGTTATTTGTCGACGCGGGTGTCATCGTGCTCTCCAGCTTCATCAGCCCTTACGCTAATGACAGGGATACCGTTCGACGCATTCACGATGAATCTCGTTACCATTTTATTGAAATTTATGTCGATTGTAGCTTGGAGACTGCAGAATCAAGAGATCCTAAAGGTCTTTATAAAAAGGCGCGAGCGGGCGAAATCAAGAACTTTACCGGAATAGACGATCCTTACGAAGCTCCTGTAAAACCAGAAATTCATTTGCATTCCGATAAGATGTCTATCGACGACGAGGTAGGGGTTATTATCACCTATTTAGAGTCTCACGGTATTTTGCAGACTCGGTAGATCGCTAAATGGAGCTCGATGCCCTCATAACCTTAGTCTCACTGTTAGCATTTTTGGTGGTAGCATTCAGGGGAATTATAGCTGTTGATATAGCTTTGGTGGGGGTAATGACTGCGCTGTTGCTGCTCGACATTCTAACACCAACCGAAGCCTTCAAAGGGTTTTCAAACCCCGCTCTAATTGTGATTGCATGCTTTTATATAGTATCAGCCGCGGTGAAGGAAACAGGCGCTATAAAATGGTGGGTTATGAAGTCACTCGGCACAAGTAAGCAAGCATCATTGCTAATGCCTAGAATTATTCTCCCAACAGCAATGATTAGCTCTGTAATAAGCAACACACCGGTTGTAGCTATTTTTATACCCCAGCTGCAACAATGGGCTCGGAGACATAACCTATCTCCATCGAAGATTATGATGCCCTTAAGCTTTGCAGCGATTCTCGGGGGCACTCTCAGCTTAATCGGCACCAGCACAAATATCATACTGCTGGGCCTACTCGAAGATGCTGATATCGAACTTCCTTTTAAATTGTTTAGCCCTGCCTTGATAGGCATCCCGCTAATCATAATCTGTACAACATACTTTATACTGCTAGGGTCTAGGTGGCTTCCAAACCGGAAGGACGTTAGCGATGTCGCGCAAAATGCACGTAGCTATGCGGTATCTATGAGGGTGTCGGATAACAGCGGTATTGCTGGGAAGTCTATCGCCGAGGCGGGATTAAGAGACCTGAAATACTCCTATCTGGCTGAGATACAGAGCCATGGCCGGATCATTCCAGCGGTGAGCCCCAGCGAGCTTGTGCACGAACGAGATATATTGGTCTTCATGGGCCCACCGGAGGCGGTCTCAGAGCTTCGAGAGATTCCCGGTCTTGAGCCGGCGGAGACGGATGTCTACAAGCTTAGGAAAACTTATGGCAGCCGCTCACTCATTGAAGCAGTGGTCGCACCAACATCAAACCTTGTCGGCAAAACGGTAAAACAATCAAATTTTCGAACTACATACGGCGGAGCAATATTAGCCATATCCAGAAATGGTGAAGAGGTAATCGGAAAGGTCGGAAGCAGCACCCTTTTGCAAGGTGACACACTCCTTATCGAGTCTTCACCCGATTTTCTAAAACGCCACAACTATGGCCGCGATTTCATGTTGTTAGCCAACCTCGACGGCACGACATTACCGGACACCGCTAAAGCGAAAACTACGCTAGCACTCCTAGCCGTGTTCGTTTTAGTTGTATTCCAAGATCTATTACCGATCTCAAGCGCCTCCCTTGGGCTTACTTGCGCCCTAGTATTAACAAAGTGTATTTCACTGGAAAACGCACAAAAAAGTATCGATCTTCGCCTGCTAGCTGCCATAGGCAGTTCTCTTGCCCTAGGGTTGGCAATTCAGAAGACCGGGCTGGCCAATGCAGCTGCAGGCGGCATCATATCTCTCGCTGACGGCGATGTGTATCTGAACCTGATCCTCCTATATATTGCGACCATTATGCTGACTGAATCTATCACCAACAATGCTGCTATTGTGATAGCTTTTCCCATTGCTCAGGAACTCAGTTTGGCATTGGATGCTAGCCTTTTACCCTTTTTAATGGCCATCATGTTTGGCGCATCTATGAGTTTCCTGACTCCGTTTGGCTACCAAACTAACTTAATGGTTCAGGGCCCTGGACGCTATAAACCAGCCGACTATCTTAAAGTTGGCATACCGCTGAGCATACTATGCTCAATAGTGGTGATAGCCCTTATACCCTTAATATGGCCATTTTAGTTTCGATAACCTGAATTTATCAGGTGTCAGAAAGAGCCCTAGATCCACTCGCCCTATCCCAATAGTTCGTTTTGTAAAAACACTGACTTTCCTATCGATTTCAAACCCTACATATTGCCTAAGCCTAGGATCCGCTTAAGTACTTCAGATATCAGTATAAAAGGAAATAATGGCGTGCCTCGGTAATTTTGGCTGCACTAAAAAGGAATGGCATGAAAAAGCTTTCTGATTTTAGAAAACCGTTTAATCAGATATATGTAATCACTAATAAAGGGTATAGAACACAGTGACTTCTTCACCCTTCTTTATAGCCTTCTCAATAGTCAAGGCTCGTACGCCCTCTGCGACTAAGTTAATTTTGGCGTTGGGCTGTTCGGCGTGATTAACAAATCCACCTAAGGGCGTCCTGAACCAATCTTGATTCTCATTAATTTTAAAGTGAGTCTCGCCGGCATAGGTTCCGGCGGCTATATCCTCACTAGCAAAAAGTCCTAAACCATCAATGCCGCTGTCTTTGATCGTGAGATAGCGAGGCAGTGGCCGGTAGCTATTGCTTCCGAAGGTTTTTGAGGCGCCTTTAGGACCAATTGCCATGAGTTTTGACTCGTCGTAATGTTTAATTTGGCGGCAGGATAAAGATAAAATTGTAATAAGCATAGCTAGGGGGGTTTAAGCCCTTCTTTGGCCATCAGTTAGCTTGTTGTTTTTACTCGCACACCACAAGAATACACGGCATAATACTGTATATAACAACAGCTAAGAATCTCAATATTATGAACTCTCCTAAAGGCGGACCAACGACAGATCAAGGCAAGGCAGTCGCATCTCGCAATGCCGTCACCCACGGCCTAACGGCAAAGCGATGGATTAACCCGGTCGAACACCATAACTACCAAACCTACCTAGCCGCGCTAAATCAGGACTACCAGCCCCAGACAGTCATGGAGCAAACCCTGATCGAAGCGCTAGCGGATACCAAAACAAGGCTGGAGCGATTTCATGGGGCTGAAGACAGTCTATTCCATCTAGCACAGGAACAAGCCGGCTCCCCTGACTTAGTTGCCAATTCTTTCGGTGTCGATGATCAAGACGTAATCGACGATCTAAGCGATCATGCCTTCGGCATTGAAAACCCGAACAACTCGCCAAACGAAGAGCTGTTTGCGGAGCTTATCAGGCACACAGAAGAGGATATATCGGGGTGGGGGTATATAACAAACAATATGCCGCTATTAAGGACGCGTATAATCGAGGAATGTGAGAAAGAGAGCGTAGATATAGAGCAGTTAATGGGCCGATATAAAGGAAATGCAAGCACACTTCCGGTGTTTACGCTCTTTGTTACTGTTGATGAAGATACTGACACGCGCCAAGACGATAAGGTAGACCTTTCAGCTCGAAAAGTTCCTAGAGAGTATTTTATTGCCTATATCCAAGCGCTTTATAAACTAACGAAACGTAGATCTATGGTTAACGCTGTAATGGTAGGTTTTGACAACCGGGCACAGCTGCTTCAAAGCGCCGCCCTACCCGACGGCCAAACCCTAGATCGCATCATGCGATACAGGACCGCGCTGGAACGACAGTTCTCCAAAACCTTAGGAGAGTTGCTGCATATTATTAAGCTGCGGGAGAGCTAAATAATAGGACACAGTCTACTGACTGCCAACCAGTCTCAAGGTCACGCCAGGATTAACCAATGGATCGCCGGTGAATTCAATACCGGCTGATTCTAGAGTTGTCTTGAGCTTCATTAAAACAGATAAATTAGCTGCAGGAACACCACCTAACATCTCATAACGACGTAAAGTCGTTGCCCCAACAGTACTGCGTTTGGCTAACTCAGCAGCACTCCAACCTAAAAGTGCACGAGAAGCCTTGATTTGTTCAGCAGAAATCATTTATTATCCATTAATGGAGTATATTATTCCATTTAAAGTGCTTAAATTCCCTTTTATGGAGAATAACATGATTGACGATATCTTAGCCAAATTTGATGGCGCCTTTGCCGAAAATACTATTAGGGCCTACAGGTCTGATTTCATTCAATACCAAACCTGGTGTTCACAAAATAAGCTGAAACCTATTCCGGCCACAGCAGATACTATGGCGATTTATGTCGACCATCTTAGTAATCTAAAAAAAAGTGCCACCATCCGCCGAAGAATAAATAGCTTGGGCACAATACTAACTCTCTCTAAAAACCACGACCCCACCAAAGAGCCAGAGGTAGTACTTGCCCTAAAACGCATGCATCGCAAAATTGGTCGCGCACAGCAACAGGCCACACCACTGACTAAAACACTGCTCAACCAATTACTGGATAATTCCGACAACAGTATTAGAGGTATAAGAAATCAGGTACTACTAAGAATGGGTTATGAGACGATGCGTAGACGATCGGAGTTATGCTCCTTCAGATTTGAAGATCTCACCAATGCTCCCAACGGAAAACCTATCATCAAACTCAACTTCTCCAAAACCGATCAATATGGCGCCGGTAAAGTACTACCCATCAGTGTAGATCTAGCAACCCTATTGCAAAAATGGAGAGCGATCGTCCGAATTGGGGGATATATCCTGAGGTCTATAAACCGGCATGGACATATAGGAGACAACCTAAACTCCGCGAGTGTCAGCACCATCTTAAAGGATCTACAAAACAACCTAAATATGCCTACAATTATACAACCGCTTAGCGGTCACTCACTTAGGGTGGGCGCTGCACTTGATTTATTAGAACAAGGCGAAACGATAGAAAAGATAATGCTTAGAGGGGGATGGAAGACGGATTCGACTGCCATGAAATATCTGAGGAGCTGGATGTACTAAATTCACTTTTCTTATGTGCTTTTTGGAACACCCCTTTGATTCGATATCACCCATTAAAGAGCGTTGCATCGACCGTATTTTCACTCCAGCACAGACTGTTTAGTCTGAATAGCTGGTGTCAGATACTCTACTGCCTCAAAGGGCCTAATACAATTACATATTTTCAATCCAAAAGCTTTTACTTAGAAGAAATTTTGACCAAAAATGTTCCCCACCGAAGGGATTGTGATTAGGAACACAGACAATATCTGGCATAAAAATACTCACTAAGTTTTTTCTCAGGGTACTCTGCGATTAATATTTTACTTATTAGTCGCGACCAAGCCAGTACGGATATATGCACCAGACTTCGCCTTAATCAACATGATCTATGTTTAGGAGAATTTTTTTAGACCTAATTTAGTTAAAAATATCTCAAATATAAATAAAGGTGAAGAAATAAAATTTCGGCGGAATAGTCTTTTGGGTTCACCAAACCATCGGATCAACCATTCTAAATGCAACTTCAAAAACAATGGATGAGGACGAACAACTGTTCCTGCGTAAAAATCAAAAACCGCACCGATACCACTAACCATCTTCACATCAATTTGAGACTTAATCTGATGGATTAACTTTTCTTGTTTGGGGGCTGTTAGCCCAACAAATAAAATATCTGGTTTAAAAGTGTTGATCGCTTGAATAAAAGAATCAACATCACTCTGAACGAACTTTTCTTTAAACGAGGGCGACAATGTTCGTATTGACACGTCTCGGAATTCTTTACTCCCCTTATCAGAGATAGCATTTAGAACACTATTAGAAGAGCCCAAAAAAAAAGCCTTACCCTTGCGAGCAGATAGCTGGCCCATCGACTCATAAAATAAATCGCTCCCTGAGATTTTCCCGATTTTAACTTTATTAATCATTCTCGCAGCCAAAACAATACCGCTACCATCTGGTATTAAAACGTCACTATCCTGCAGGGCAGCATAAAAAATACTATCCCTCTTTGTTTCAATATAGGAGTGCGGATTAATTGTATTAACCACTGACAGTTTACTTCCATCAAGAGCATCGCTTACGATTGTGCCCACCGATAAATTACTCACGTTGAAGCCAAATATTGGAACACTTACATTCATTTCAAATACCTCCAATTCTATAGTCAAAGCGCGCTCGATCATCGCCACCAATAAGCCCGCAAGAGTAGAAAAATTTAACTACTTGTGCACTTAGTACAAACAATTAAATACTCTTTCAACAGCAGCGCTTAAACGCTTTTTCCTCATAGTTACACTTAAAGCGATGATATGCATCAACAAAAAATTCTGCATAGATTGTTACTGGAAAATTCTATAATCTAAGTCAAACGCAGCCTGAGGAACTATATTCGACCTAAACATAACTTTTCATACATTTGAAAATTGTTCTATCTCCTGGTAGATACTAAGAATTTGTTGTGATGCCGCACAATATGCGCGTTAGGAGTCATCTTCTTTGGTTCGTCAAGACGTAAACTCTTTGGAGTGCTCGGGGGTAAAATTTCCGCTCTTAACCTCTATCTCGTAACGCTATCACCGTGCGCCAGACTCAGACTCCAATAACAACTTCGACACCAAAATTAGTATATTTTTCGTCCAAATATTGATCAAAGCCAGAATACAGAATACTGGCGAGTACACCACCATCGGAAAAATTACGCATGCGAAAGAACCATATAACAGTAACTAAGGGTTCGCATTAAGGACTTGTTGACAAGAGTCTAAATCCTTCTCAAAGATCCATTGCTGCCTGCCGTTGGATGATAGGTTAAAATGATCTAGAAGCTCACGTAATACAGTCAACCTTACGCTCTTTCATTTCAAATTCACCTATCATGACATGGCTTTCAGCATCGCTACTTATTACGATTAGATTAAACGGAGGCTCTTAGCCAAGCTATACTCAAAATGCTACAAGTTAATATTTTTGATTGTGTTTCATAAAAGTCTAAATTCGTTAGTAACGATACTGTCTCTTAAGAAATAATGGCTAGGATGACCAGCAACTTATTACTAAATACGCGGAAGTTTCACAAATAGACCCAAGTTGATTATTTCCGACTGATAATCGTTAAACTCTCGCATAAATTTTAGTCACAAAAAAATAGATGAGTATTAAAACGCCGAATTCCAAAATCTGTCTTTTTATATTTTTCACGGTTTAGCTATCCTTTTTTTGCGACAAAATTCGTCAATTTAAGTTTGCGAAATGCTCTAGATTTACCACCTTCAGTGCAATCGAAAATCTCAACGCCTATTGAATCAGCGTACTCCCTTAAAATATTATATCCTTTCTCATTCCTTTCAAGATCAGGATATTCCCACTGGATACCGTCACTAAAATAGTTAGCCAAGAAATGGTTTTCGTCACGAGCTCCCGACTTTAATGTTTGATTTGGTCGCCCAGCTCCTGAGAAAGAATGATCTAATCCTACAATCGCAATTCTCTTATAACCCATAATTAGCGCTAATTGTATTGCTACGAAAGTAACCGTAGCTGCCGTACTAAGAGGAAAAGTTAATGAATTTACCACTCTATCTTTAAATTCAAGTCGTAAAAAATTAGTGTTATCCTCTGAGAATAAATGCTTTTTACTGTAATTTAAAAATTTAATCGCACTAATTTTTTCAATATCATCAGCGAACTGATCGAGCACAAGCTCATTCACACAAACAAAGTATTTAGGATCAAAACCCCAATCGCCGTAAGCCATATATGATCTATTCAGACCAAAGCAATCAACATCTTTTAAGGACTTCATGTCTACATTTCTTAGGGAAGGACCATTGCAAACCACAACGCAACTATCACCGTCTCTGTAGCCCTCCCACTTAGATAAATTTGATTTGTAAATATGCCATTCTTTTTTAAGTCTCAAATGCAAATAGCGCTTAGTTACTGCCTTCCACAATCTTTTAATATAGTACACGAAATATCCTATAGCTTTTTATATAACAAAATTTCATTAATGGTGCTGAATTGGCGGTTAACGGTATTCATTTGTTCTGAATAGGCTGTCTGGCTTATTCTAGCTTTCATCTCGTTATAGACCAAAGAGTAGTCCTTGTCGTCAGCTAGGTTTGCGTGAACAAGTTCACTTAACTGGCTTCCCTCTGCGATCAATTGATTTAAACTCCCCAACAATGTATTAGGGTGAGAGTTTATACTGTGAAAAACGACTTTTGAAGAGCCAAACATAAAGCTAGGCTCTTGCTTAAGTTTTTGTATTAAGTCCTCTGGACTAACGTTAAAAAAAACACAAAAATCATGTACCAACCAATTTTCTGGGATCCAGTGTTTATATCGTGATAAAAACTCAGTGTATAGTTCATCTAATTCAACGCTGTGAGAAACGTCCACTCCCAAGGAATTATATGAATCATATCTATTTTGAAAGTAAGCCGAAACATTTCTATCACTCGGAAATCTGGTCAAAATAAGATAATTAATCTTCCTTTTACCAAGGCTTCTAAGGAAGTTCAATGCAACTGAATTTATTATATGGCGTGGCACTTTGAATCCATATCTCGCATGTTCAGCCAGCAAATTAACAATACCGCATGATGTAGCCCAATGCACCTGTATTGCACTTATATTATTAATTCTTAAAGATGCCATTACTGAACTGGAAGCGACTTTCCCAACTTGATAAACTACAATCACGTTTTTTTTACGCAACAAATTAAGTGCTACAAAAAACGACAAAATTATAACGGTAAGTCCAATAAGCAATAACCTTATATATATAACCATAAGCCTTTCTCCATGTTTATGTAAGATAAAAACTCCAATTTTATCCAAGTCTCTTTACATAATAATTATTTCCCGAACTCTTAAGTGCACAAACTACAAACAGATTGAGAATTATGTATGCTTCTGGGGAGTAAGGCGTGAATAGACTCTCTAAGGTAAAAATGGGCGTGAGAGCCAAAATTGCCCTCATATCTTCGCCGTCACCAAATTTAACGACTCTGAACAAGGTAATAACATAAACAACCAATCCTATAAAACCAATATCATAAAAAATTTGATATGGAGTATTGTGCATCCCTTGAATTCCTAATTGTTTTGAAAACATAACGGCAAATTCTTGATAAATTCCTGCATTAACATGTCCGAAGAAGCCATGTCCAAAAAGACTTCTTAGGCTAAAAAATGAGTCAAGCGACATACTACTCCAAATGAATTCTCTTCCGTTAAGAGCACCCCATGACGAGCCAAAGGCACTATTACTAATAAAAATATTTGAAGAGATTACAATAGGGATAGCTGCAGTACATGCCAAAATAAGTACGAAATACACATTCCTTAAATTAATCCTCTTAATCACTGCCGCCAGGTGGAAAACAAGCAAGCAAGCAAGCGCTCCAAACGAAAACGCGAGTAAAAAATATATCATAATCGTTGTTCTTATGGCAAAAGTGCATCTAACGTGGTTTGCGAAAATATAAGCTAACACAAAAATTACGTTACTTCCGTTTTGACTAGATACAAGCGGAAAATAAAACAACGAAAAGGTTAGTTCAGAAATTTTTTGTACAGTTAGAAACTCCTCCCCGACTTCGATATCAAGTAAAACAACTGAAACATTAAGAACAAAGATCAACATTGTAGACCAGACTACTATCCGTCGAAGATTTAAATCATGATCAATGAATCCAACCAATACGTTTAGAATCACCGACGAAACTACTACTAGCATCCAACTGCTGATAGCAACGTCTTTGCGCATATCAATCAGGTCGATAATATTTATAGCTTCATTAAAGATGTAGAGAATAGGCACAAAAATAAATGCTAGCATCCACACAGATGGGTAGAATATTTTTAGTCTTACTTTACCTTTAACTAATAATGTAATGGAAAAAATGACTAAGATGCAAAGGGGGATCAATAAAAGAAACGTTAGTTTAAAATGCAGAAATGCCCCAACCCTAAACGAAATTAGAGCGCAACAAAAACTGGCGATGATGATTGCGATAAAAATCTCAAGGCGTCTTTTAGTCATGTTTATTTCGACCTCCAGCCACGCCGGACGCACCACCTAGGGCCCTTACCATGACGGCTATCGTAATCAGCATTAATGGAATCGTTAACAATACGGTATCGACAAAACTATCGGCCAGAACGTAGCCTAACCCAAACACAATTATGTATATTGTAGAAAAAATCCAATATACATAATTGAATTTCCGCTGCAACAGCATCAAGAAGAAGCCACCTAGCTTTTCTAATGACATCAAACAAAAGAGGCATATTATCAAAACAAGATCAGTGGAAATATAGCTTTCGATTGCTTTGCTTGTATCAATTAGATCGACCAAAAACATACACCCAAAAACTAAGATAACATATGAAATAAACGGAAGTAATAAGCGTGTCAAAGCGGCGCTATCAAGCCAACCATTAATTGATCTCGATAACGCACTCTGCAAATAAGGTTGATAAAACGCCAACGAACCAAGTGTAAGAGCCTGGCTGTAGCGCAGGGCTAAAGAATAGTCACTTGAGACTTTGTAAAAAAAAGCACTGCCGATTAACAATACTACTGGTAATACCAAACTTACTAACGATGATCCCGCCGCTTGGCTCAGAAACTTTTTTTTATTGGGCGCCAGTGAATTATTGTTTGACTGATCAGTCCTATCTACACTGATCGTCCTTTGCGAAAAGAATATAATAAAAAAAACAATGAGTAATGCCTCAAAAATAATCACCCCTATCAAATTTGGCTGAAACCAGATTAGCAACGTCGATATGAAAAAATATCCCCCAGCCTCGACGCAACGGTCAACTAGGTTAAACCTGATCGACCAATTTACCCCAAAACATGCTTTTTGAATAACCCTTAATGATACCAAGCATCCAAAAACTACAATTTCAAAATGCGAGGCATTCCCCCGAAAATAAAGAACAAAAACACTAATAAAACCCCAGCAAAAACTTATCCACTTACTTTGCGAAAGAGCAACAAATAGACGGCTCTCCGAATAATTTACATTTGTATACATACGCATCATCGTATTTGCAAAGGAGCCTTCGATGACCGCTGATATATACAAAAGTGCTGTTATGTCGTAAAAAGCCTCTTGCTCTTGGTTATCGAAAGTTTGTAATAACGAAAGACTTGCAAAAAAAAAGAAAAACTTTGCTACTTGAGACGAGTATATCGCTACCTTAGGGAATAAAATATTTAGCTTTCGTGTTTTGATTACAATTTATCCATGTCTTCTAGCTATTGGTTATCGAAATTAACTTCAAAATTATACCGCCTGAATATTCTGAATTACTGGCTAATGACTTCAATTTAAATGATTTTGAAAAAACATGCAAAGAAAACTATTCACCAAAACTCCATCAGTTAAAGCTAAAATATTGTAACTTGAAATATACTTAGCGGACAACAGCTCTTATTCTGGCGAGCCATTTGTTTTAAACGCAAATAGCCTATTAGCCCGATCTATTCGTCGAGCCTCTTGTTAATTCAGCCTAAAATTTCTAAATCTAAATACCTGCTAATGCAACGGTACTAACCAAATGTGTAGTGCAACATCTTGGTAATAAAGTTACGAGTAATAAACTACAGCATTTACATTAAATTTTAATAATATATCTAGCTGATTCAACAAGTTGCCGATGTTCGAAATAGACCTCAGCAAGATCTTAATTTCTAAATATTTTTTGATTATCCATAAACCAGCGTACAGTTTCTATCATCCCTTCCTGCAAGCTAGTCTTCGCTGTCCAACCCATTGCCTTAAGAACCGAACTATCCATCAATTTTCGCGGACTTCCGTCAGGCATGGTCTTGTCAAAAACGATTTGACCATTATAACCAACCACTTCAGCAATTAACTCGGCCAAATCCCGAATATTGATCTCTTGACCACTGCCTACGTTGACATGAGATACCATTGGCTGAGTATTGGCTGCATAAGCTGCAGACTCTAGCCCCAAAACGAATAAACATGCCGATGCCATATCATCTACATACAAAAACTCTCTCAAAGGAGTACCACTCCCCCAAATTTCCACAACCTTAGAACTATTAGCTCTTCCCTCATGAAAGCGGCGGATCAACGCTGGGACAACATGCGAATTATTTGGATGGAAGTTATCACCTGGACCAAAAAGATTTGTTGGCATAACTGAACGATAATCTCGCCCGTACTGACGATTATAGCTCTCGCAAAGTTTAATACCTGCGATCTTAGCTATGGCATAAGGCTCGTTCGTTTCCTCAAGCATCCCCGTCATTAAAGCATTTTCGCTAATCGGTTGTGCTGCCATTTTGGGGTAAATACATGAAGAACCTAGGAACAAAATTTGCTGAACATCATTTTGATGCGCCTCGTGAATGATATTTGCCTCAATCATAAGATTCTGATAAATGAATTCCGCAGGATAGGTATTATTGGCATGAATACCGCCTACTTTTGCAGCGGCTAGATAAACCTGATCTATTTTATTTTTCATAAAAAATCTCGAAACGGATGTCTGATCGAGCAGATTAAGCTCGTCACGAGACGCTGTTATCACAACATTATTATCGTCGTTTTTTAACTTCCGCCAGATCGCACTTCCCACCATACCTGAATGGCCCGCTAAAAAGATTCTTTTCTCTGCCATGCTATTGATCTCTCTCAAGAGATACCTGAACATTGTGCCCCTTGGCTTTTAAAAACGACAAGCGTTGCGCAACTTTAAGGTCCTCAGCAACCATTTCAGAACACATTTCTTGGACAGAAATTTCAGGTACCCAGCCCAGCTCCTCTTTTGCCTTACTGGGGTCACCGAGTAAACTTTCTACTTCTGAAGGTCGGAAATATCGCGGATCAACTCTCACGATTATATCTCCCACATTAAGACCACCAACTTTATTGCCGTCTAGTGCCGTTACGACTCCTTTTTCTTCTAGCCCGAACCCCCGAAACTCCAATGTAATACCTAGTTCCTCGGCAGACCATTCAATGAATTGACGCACAGAATATTGTACTCCTGTAGCGATCACGAAGTCTTCAGGCTGCTCTTGTTGCAGCATCATCCACTGCATTCGCACAAAATCTTTTGCATGCCCCCAGTCCCGCAAGGCATCCATATTCCCCAGATATAGACACTTCTCAAGCCCTTGCGATATATTTGCTAGTCCACGCGTAATTTTTCTCGTTACGAAAGTTTCGCCCCGCCGGGGTGATTCATGATTAAATAAAATACCATTACAAGCAAATATGCCATAGGACTCACGATAATTAACAGTGATCCAATACGCATAAAGTTTTGCTACTGCATACGGAGATTTTGGATAAAAGGGGGTAGTTTCACTTTGAGGGGTTTCCCTAACATCACCATAAAGCTCTGACGTAGAGGCTTGATAAAACCTTACTCTCTTCTCCATCCCAAGCAACCGGATAGCTTCAAGTAAGCGCACTGTGCCTAGCGCGTCAACATCGCCAGTGTATTCTGGAGATTCAAAGCTAACGGCCACATGGCTTTGGGCGCCCAGGTTGTATACTTCATGAGGTTGTACGTCCTTCAAAATACGAACCAAATTGGAGCTATCCGTCAAATCACCATAATGAAGAATGAAATTTTTGCTCTCTATATGAGGATCTTGATAAATATGGTCGATACGGTGAGTATTTAGCGATGAAGCTCGTCGCTTTATTCCGTGAACAACATAGCCTTTTTCAAGCAAAAATTCAGCTAAGTACGATCCATCTTGCCCGGTTATGCCTGTAATAAGCGCTACTTTTTGTTTTTCTATTTTCCTTCTCCTTAATAAATATTTAGATGAAATTAAGCCGTGTATCTAGGCATATACGAAAAAGTATCTCTAATTAATAGGCCATTAATCAGGATCATGTAATCTGCCCGAAATCCCACCATTAAACTCCAGAACAGAACCCGTCAGAAATCCGCTTCTGTGGTCCGTGATGGATTTTATAAAATGCGCCACATCCGAAGGCTTACCTATACTTTTCGACGGATGACAACTTTCAAGTTCTAGAAGTTTCTCGGGCTTGTCATTAAAACTAGCTAAGAGCATTTCGGTTGAAATAGCAGCTGGTGCGATAGCATTTACCGAAATACCCAGAGGCGAGAGTTCTAGCGCTAAAGATCTAGTAACCGCCTCCAAAGCAGATTTGGAGGCGCCGTAGCAAGTAAAATTAGTCTTTGTTAATTTTGAGTGAATACTAGAAATATTAATAACATGACCACGAGATACAGTTAGCTCTTCAATCAACCCTTGGACAAGAAAAAATGGCGCAACAGTATTGACCGCCAATGAATTCTCCCAGTCCTGCCATTGTATTTCAGCCACCGATTTTAAAATTTGTTCTGCTGCATTATTGATTAGAACAAAGTTGGTTACCTCATGTGGCAAACGTTCCCTTATTTTCTTTAGAATACTGTCTCGGTAGGGCTCATCCTTCGAAAAAATGAGGAGACTCACGTCAATCTGGATATAGGCATCAGACACCGGTGATTCTGAAGTCTTTCTATCGAGCCCTATAACAAAATACCCATCATCGAGATAAGTCTTCACCAAAGCGCGTCCGATACCACCGCTAGATCCTGTTATTACCGTCACCTTACTCATGTTCACCTATCTGCTTTTCAGCATTGTATCAAGCAATCGAATTGCCTCATGGCTAGCTCGAATAACTGCGTCAATTGTATTTGATCCATTGTGAGAACCGACGATACACTTAGGGTGATTTAAAATTTCATTGCTCCGATCCAAAGGTTCAACTTCAAAAACATCTAAGGCTGCTGAGGTAATAATCCCATTAGCTAGACCTTCAAGAAGAGCAGACTCTTTTATAAGCGGCCCTCTTGACACATTAATCACCCTAACACCGGGCTTTATTATTTTAAGAACGGATTCATCAAATAGGTGATGATTATCTTCAGTGAGCGCGCAAGCGAATACAATGAAATCACATGAATCAACGCCCAAAGGAAAATGACTACTAAGCTTTACATAATCAGGTACCGATTTGGCATATGGATCCCACCCAACAACATTAAGGTCATGAGCCTGTGCTCGCTTAGCGATATTTCTACCAATATCACCAAGTCCTACGATGCCCAAAGTCTTTCCAGAGAGCGAAATGCCTGCAGGCTTAGGCCACCCACCATTACGAACTTCACGGTCAATAAAAAACGCATCACGCGCCAGACCCAACACATAGCACATAGCTAAATCTGCCACTTCAGCTCCAAACATAGCCGGGGTGTTTGTAATTGGAATTCCAAGCCTCTCACAGGCAGAAAAATCGACATTGTCGATGCCTATGCCCCACTTCACAGCTGCCTTGAGTTTGCCATTTTTTCCGGCCTCAAACACCTCTGAGGTCGCTGGATCATCGCCGATAATCCAGCCGTCATGTTTGGGTACGATATCTAACAATTCTTCAACTGAGAGTGTTTGCACAACATTAGGGGCAGTAATCTCAATATCCAAATCTGAAAAAATTTCTCGGAATTGATCTATCTGTTTGAGCATTGGCGGGCAAGTTACTAATACTTTAAAAGTCATTCAAATAATCCTTTTTTCCGGTAATAATCAACCATCACTTCACCCATATCCCAATCAGCCGGCGTATCGATATCTGTTGACTCATAAAGCTCGGTTTCAAGCATCATTGGTTGGCATCCTATTCGAGCCTGTGTGCTTAAAAAACTCATACTTGTGAAAAGGTAAAGATTTGAGTTCTCTTGATACCATGGTTCTAAGTCTTGTGTTCGAATAAGATTATTGGGGTCATGATTTATTGGATGCGCGTTACAATCATAAAATCTGTCCTGGATTTTATTAACGGTAAAGAGCGAGTCAGCTTTACCCTCCTGTAGTGCATTCTTGAATTGCGATATTGCTGTTTCAATTGACGCCTTACTCAGTAATGGATTGGTTGTGTGGGTCATTAGATAAATATCTGCATCAACATTCGCAATGTCATCTTCTATAATTATATTCATGGATACCATATCACCACATATTTCTTGCCTTCTATCTCTAATCTTAATTCTGTCCGTATCTAAAAGTCCATTGCCGACCAAGATGTGTCGAGCATCTGTATTGATTACCACGACATCAATTTCCGCAACGCTAAGCAGGGTGTCGAGCATCCAGCGAAATAATGGTTTACCGCCAAAGTCTCTAAAGTTTTTACCTTTAACTCGCTCGCTATTAGCTTTCATTGGCAGTAATGCAACAACCTTCATAATTTAGTCCTCCAATGTTTTGTTTGGGTAAAAATAATTTTCTTTGCGTTTTTTCGATAACTTACGATTATCATGATTTCCCCTATAAGTTCCCGTGTACTGCGCAACTCTAAACTTAACTATGCCAAAAAGCTCTCTCATTAAGCATTGATCGTTAAACGCCGCCTGCATATCCGCAGTCACAGAGACCGATATATAGCGGATCATATCAAGCAGGCTGACCTGTACTTCAGGCATGATTTTTTGCAACGCTATTGCTTCGCGCTCATAGCGTCGCCGTGTCTGTCCCCAGCGTTCATTATGAATATGGTACACAGAGGCCTCAGCAACATAAGCAACCTTTCCACCTTTTTCACAGTAACGTTTTGCAAGCTCCATATCCTCCAAGCCAGTAACCTCCTCATCAAATTTAAACTTCGCCCAAATTTTACGTTGAATAGCTGAATTTGCGTTATTACAAAAAAAACCCTTTTGGGGAAGTTTCGAGTCTACTGGGAAATACTTATTAAAAATCTTACGCTCTGAGTATTTGGTCGTGTCACGGCCTATTTGACGGCCATAGCTAAATCCAGCCATCCCCTCGCGAAGGGGTTTAACTAAATTCGCCAACCAATCAACTTGCGTCGGCACACAATGGCCCGAGACATATACAAGAATGTCACCGCGGGCAAAATCAGACCCCAGATTCAACGAACGACCAAAAGTGAACTCACCTTTAGTAATATGCGTAACTCTTGCTCTAAATGATTCTGCTATTGCCACTGTATTATCTGTTGAGCCCGAATCAATAATTACAATTTCGACATCGAAATCATCTCGTTTTTGGCTAACAATTGAAGATAGAAGTTCACCCAAATAGGCCTCTTCATTTAATGTTCTTATTACTATTGAAGCCAACATATTTACAAAAACTCCAGATCAAAAACAAATGTATTCCCAGAATCAGGATACTCCTTCAGTTGATCCTTAGATAACCCCTCAGAAGCGCTCGTGACCCATAACTGACCTTTTAGGGCATCATACTTACAGTTAGTTGGCCTAATCACCGGCAACGTTAATTTTTGTATTAGCTCACCACCTTTAGTAAAAACCGCAATAGCCGCGCCATCCCAAATTGCGATCAAAACAAAACCAGCAATCCGACATCCACCGTCTGGTGTTTCGCCAACCTCTAGTTTCGCCCATATTTTTTTGTTGAGTAAAATCCCATTAGAATCTAACTCGAAAAGCCAGATTTTGCCTGTTAAGGAATCACTAATAATTATTTTCGAAGGATCTATTTCTACAAAAGTATTTGGTATATGAATCGTGTCATCCAACAAACTCCACGTATCACCAGATACTCTATATATAAATCCTGGCTTAGTTTCTGGCCCTTCCCTGTGCATAAATCCTAGGAGCTGATGTTGAGCGCAACGTCCCCCATCGTTACTACGGAATTCAATGGCATTATGCATGTGTGAGGAATTTTCAAGTATAATTTCTTCTTCAGTTAACCTATTAAGTAGTGTTAACCCAACATCGGAACCAAATATGATTTCATTTTCAAAAATGTCATAGATAACGGAAGGCTTATTTTTTGTCGGAAAAACATCTATAGAAAAATCATTGGCTAGAAAAATTTGATTACTAATAATATCAACCCAAGCTACATTCCCATTCTGTATACACAACCCTTCGCCTAATTTACAGTTACTGTTAATTACCTTTTTGAGTTTTATAGATAGCCCAGTGGTACTAGCGTGGTTCATTTTTCTATTCTGCCATACCGGTCTTCGAAGCGGACAATATCATCCTCGCCAAGGTATGAGCCTGACTGAACTTCTATTAACTCAAGATCAGTTTTGCCTGGATTTTCCAAGGCATGAATTACACCAATTGGAATATAAGTAGATTCGTTTTCTGACAAAATAAAGGTTTTATCGCCATTGGTAACTGTTGCTGTCCCCGAAACAACGATCCAATGTTCTGCCCTATGGTGGTGCATTTGAACGCTCAGCTTTGCACCCGGCTTTACGGTAATGCGCTTAACTTGGTATCGCTCCCCGCTATCAATCAGATCATACTTACCCCAAGGTCGATAGACTTCTCGATGGAGCTCCCACTCAGGTCGCTCTTCTTGCTGTAATTGCTCCGTAACTTTTTTGACATTCTGTACGCTATTTTTATGGGCAACAAGCAAGACATCTTTAGTCGACACAATAACTAAATCATTAACACCAATAGCTGAAACTAATTTGTCGTCAGTTCTGACATACGAATTACTGCAATCATTTAACATTACATCACCAATCACCGCATTTCCATTGCCGTCTTTTTTACTAATATCCCAGAGTGATGACCAAGATCCTATATCACACCAACCCGCATCCATTGGAACAACAATAGCGTCATTAGTTTTTTCCATCACGGCATAATCAATAGACTCACTGGGGCATGCCTCAAATTTTTCTTTATTAATTCTTAAAAAATCTAGATCAGAGTCGGTTTCTATCATCGCTGATTTACAGGCCTGGTAAATATCAGGACGAAACTTTTTCAATTCTTCTAGGTAACGGCTTGCCTTAAACAGAAACATACCGCTATTCCAATAATATTCGCCTGAGGCCAAATAATCTTTAGCTACCTCAGTTGATGGCTTTTCTACAAACTGATCGACAATAAAACCAGTATCTTGGGGCTTACCTCGCTTTATATAACCATACCCTGTGTTGGCATCCTGCGGCACTATACCAAAGGTCACAAGCTTTCCTGATTCGGCTAAAGGGAGAGCATCAGAGACAGCCTTCGTAAACATCACTTCATCTTGAACTACATGATCAGCAGCAAGGACAAGCAGCAGAGGATCATCTTCCCGCGCCAGAAGAGCCGTAAGTGCGATTGCAGGTGCCGTATTTTTTCCTACAGGCTCCAAAATAATAGCATCCAACTTATCAATTTCACGCAGTTGCTCGGCGACAAAGAACCTATGCTCTTCATTACAAATAACAACAGATGATTGCACATCTAAGCCCGACAAACGTTTGACCGTGTTCTGCAGCATAGTGCCTTCACCATGCAGAGCTAGAAATTGCTTAGGGTGTGCGGCCCTGGACAAAGGCCACAATCGAGTACCCGAGCCGCCCGCCATTATTACCGCTTTAATCATGAGTCACTTCCACCTGATTTATTAGCCATTCTGCATAATTTTTCATATAGGGATGAAATCTTTCGTCAGTCGCAACCAACTGTAAATCAAACCAACCAAATTCAACGTGCTGATCATCTAACACTATCAACGGCATACTTTTAAAACACGCGAAGTGAGGCAAGTTCACATAATGTGTTGAGGTACTTTCGTCAAATACACTATTACTATAAAAATGATCCCAAATCCCCATGAGGGCGAAATCTTCAATCTTATTATTTCGTAACCCTAATTCTGTTTGGGCAATTCTAAGTAAAGCACTCTGCCAAGTTTCATTTTTATATATTCGCCCACCCGGAGTGAACCACTGCCCTTTCAGTGGTTCATTTTCCCTCTCACAGAGAAGGATTTTTCCTTCACACACTAAACAGAGATCTAACGATATGAGAGGCGCATTCTTCACTATCGTGCTAAACGTTCTGACATCCAACATCTCTCAGCTACCGTGCCAATGCCAAGCGCTATTGATTATTCCATCAAGGTCACTGAATTCCGGCTTCCAACCAAGATCATGAGTTGCTTTAAGGCTGTCAGCCACTAACACAGCTGGATCACCTAAACGCCTTAGGTCCATTTTATATCGTATAGGATTACCTAAGACCCCCTCACAACTCTTAATGACATCCAGTACAGAGAAGCCGCTACCATTACCCAGGTTAAATGCCGAGAAACCTTTATCCTCTTTCATATGTGCGAGCCCAAGTAAATGCGCTTGGGCAAGATCAGTTACATGCACGTAATCACGCACACAGGTGCCGTCATGGGTGCCATAGTCATCACCAAATACTTTTAGTTCATTGCCACCAGACAGTGCTGATTTCAAAATATTGGGAATTAGATGGGTTTCAGGATCGTGAGCTTCACCAATCTCTCCTGATTCATGCGCCCCTGCGGCGTTAAAATACCTGAAACAGGTCGTATTAAAATCGTAGGCAGCGCAAATATCTCTAAGCATATTTTCAACCATAAGCTTACTTTGACCGTATGGGTTGATTGGGGCTTTGGGGTGATCTTCATCAATTTTATCAGTGACAGGATTGCCGAAAATAGCCGCCGTGGAAGAGAAAACTAAATCTTTGACTTCATTTTTAATCATCTCATTAACTAAATTAAGCGTACCAACCACGTTATTACGATAATAAAGATCTGGCTTTTTGACCGATTCACCCACTAGAGATTTGGCCGCAAAGTGGATGACACCATCAAAATAGCGACCCTTTAGAGCCTGAGCTAACTTATCCTGATCAAGCAGATTAACTCGAAGAACCTCACAATCCTTCACGGCCCACTCATGGCCAGTCGAAAAATCATCAAGGACCACCACTTCGTGGCCATGCTCCTGAGCATACTTGACCATGTGGGAACCGATATACCCTGCGCCACCAGGAATAAGTAACTTCATAGCATTAACCTTTAACCTATCAATGTTTTAGTCTATAAAAACCCCCTTTTTATAGACTCCAGAAACTCCGGAAATACATGCTTTTTGAGCCTAATATCCGATAAGGGCTCTTATCGCCTCCCAGCGTCCAAGGCCCCACAGGCCACTACCACTAGCCGCCATTGATGGCTTCCTCAATGTTCTGGCAACCCTCAATAATCTCATCAAATGACGGCGGGACACCGTACAACATCCCCGCAGACACCATCTTTTGGTAATCTTTACGAAGCTCTACAAGAAGAGCGGCGCCGGGAACTAAACACAGACGATTGGCCAGGCATCCTTCGTAGTTAGCATAAGAGGCATTGAAAAAAACCTGCTTGTGGTGCACAACATCCTCAAACAACGCACGATTGCTGATCGCCGCTCTTCCTGAACAGTGGCCTCCTAATCGATACACATCATACCAATGCCTGGATAGGCGATGCGCATTTTCTTTGAACCTATTGCGATTGCACTCCACGTGGATCAGTGTGGCTTTTTCCCAGAAGGTTCGCTCCGGTGAAAGAACAATGACCGCACATGACGGAAAATTTACATCATTGACATAGGGTGATATGTCCGGGATGAGCCTGTGCTTTTCATTCGGATCAATAACGTTACGACCCCCCAGCTCGATCAAAATACTGCTTGGCAAATAGTCATCGCTGCTTTCAAGAGCAGAAGGATACTGAATCCAGATTTTTTCACCATCATCTGACACATCTACTCGGTACTGATCCGGCCCAGGCAACGCCCTTAATTGAGATTTTACATAGGGTGCCACGATCGCTTTTGCATAGTGACGCACATAACCCTTTAGACGTTCGCCAAATTTTTTAATACCCGCCTTGCTGACACCCTCAGCAAATGGATTAAACTCATCACCAAAACATCGGTAGTCCAACGTGATATCGACATCCTCGGAAAATCGATCAATAACACCATAGATTTTGGATAAAGAGGTGCCGCCTTTAAACGCCATCGGATGTGCATCAGGCATAGAGAACAGGGTCTGCAATGCCCAGCAGACCCATACATCCTTTTCTAATACCCCTGCTTGCTGGCCCATCCTTACAGCGCAGGTTTGAAGAATATCTTTCCGATCAGAGGCTGAGAGATGAAGGAATTGCTCAACCATACTCGGCCACATTGCCTGCTCGTACCAGCGCTTCTGCCATCCAGGTTGGCATGTCAGTGTTTTTTAATGTTATAAATTCTTTTTCCGTTAGTCCCTCACGGATGGCACTTATCACATCGGCGTTTACATTGTTTTTCCCTAGATACCACAAGGCAGAAAGCGCCAATCCAGGCCGCTTACCTGCCAGAAGAAGCTTCCGGCTGCTGGCATGCCTAAGGCTTACTACCAGATTACCGATGGTAAGTTGCCGTGTGGGCCCGCTAGTGTAAAAAACAGGCGTTGTTGGCATCTGGGTAACCAGCTTGAATCGCCGAGCCGCTTCTGCGCCATGTACCTGAATAGTTTCACCATGATCTTTGGCCATTACCTTGATAATCTTGGCTACGTCCGGCATCACATCACCCACAAAACGACTTTCCTTTGGCCGAACGAATACCCCACGTGTAATTCTCTGAATGACTCCTTCGGTAACAAGGCGGGATAGTGTCTTGTCGACGGAGGCGCGAGAACCCAATTTGAGCAGCTGGGTGTTTGTAAATGGATTTCCTCGCTGGACTTGCGATACGCGCTTGCGGATGACTTGCATCGTAGACATTAGATCAACTCCTATACGTCAGAAAAGATAGCATACTTTCTGACATATGTAAAATCACCATCACGGCAGTGGACGCCCCAAAACAGTGGCTATTGGGTGCTTCTGCAGCAGCACGTGTATTTCTAAGGCTACTTGTCTTTTAAGTAATCCAATACCGGCTGAGTGATGCTACGCCGAGATTCCAAACTCTTTATGATCTCATCGTGTGTAGAAAGGCGATGCTCTTGATCCGGTAGTACATCACCGGGGCCACTGGCCTCGGCATCAACTTGAACTAAGCTAGCACTCCCCTGGCTCGCTAGACTTTGATAAAGCCCCTTAAACCGCAGCCTGCTCTTCAAATAGGCAGCCATAATATGTGCACGTCCACGAATCTGCTCTTTGTCTCTGGTATCTGCTGACATACATTTCTTCTTGATCGATTGACTAATAAATGTAGCTATTGCCTCGTCACTTCACTTCACTTAACAAGCTTGCAACCTGATTAGCAAGGCGGCTCCATAATTTACTTATAATGCGCAAAATCTGAGGCTACTTGTCTTTTAAGTGATCCAGCTCAGTGGCACAGGTCCCTAGATTTTCTTGCATACCCTCGACAATCGATTCGCGCATCCCTGGTACCGATAACAGGTGCAAGGTTTCGTTGATCGCTATCCAGTCATCTTCAGCCAACAAAACTGCATTATTGCGCTTGCCGGTAATAATCACCGGCTGATGACTGATATCGGTATCATCGATTAGTTTATACAGATTGGCCCTGGCTTCGGTTACATTTAACGTTGTCATTATAGAATTCTCTATCACAAAGGTACGTTAATACGTACGCCTTGTCAGGCTATGCAAGACCCAGGCTCTAACTATCGAAACTGCCTTATCATCCAGCCTATTGTGAAAGACTTAATCCACTCGCTGAATTAGATTGGCTCTATACCGGCGATAATAGCCTTTATCGCACACAAGCATCTCAGCCTAGGCCAGCTGCGTTACTTTTGATGCAAAGTACAGCGGCAGCACCAAGGCCTTTGGATCATCTACAAACCCCGTAGACCCCACCAACTTAATGGTTTTCTTTGGCGCATAGCGGTCGACATAAACACCTAGTGATTTTGCTCGGGTGCGCTTTCCGCTTTTCACCTCAACCGGTATTAGTGCATCCGTTGCGGATTTAAATAGGAACTCTATTTCGCTGCGGGCGTATGCCCATGAGTAGGTCGGGCCACCCTGCTGTGCTACCCACTCGTTTTGAACAAAATTTTCAGCAATATAGCCCTTGTAGCTAAAACCCTGCTCACGGTGTTCTCTATAGCTCAATCCCAGCAGATGTCCGAGCAATCCAATGTCAAAGAAAAACAGTTTGAAAATGTTGTCTTTGGATAAGGCTGGCAGTGGTGATTTTGGCTGACTGTCAATCGGGTGACACTTTGACACCAATTTACATTTCTCTAGCCAGTCAATGGGTCCCGCTAGCTGTTGATAGCGGGATACGTTTTTAATAACGTCTTTAAATTTAAATCGCTTTACCGAATCATCAATATGTTGCGCTAGCTGTTTGGGGATATTTCTAAATACAGCGTTTATCTGTTGAGCTGAAATTTTATTTGAATATTTTCCAAAATCCCGTTCATAACCGGCAATCAATGCACTGTGAACGCTGGACACCCGCCCCGTGCGCTCAATGACCGACGGATCGCCATGGGAGTTAAACCAGGCGTCTACCGCCTCGGGCATGCCGCCAACAAAGTAGTAATCAATCAACAAGCTAAACAACTTTTCATGAACCACTTTGCTGAGATTTAGCGCCTCAAAAGCCTTTACCAGAAGCGGTTGCTGCGCAGCCCATAAAAATTCTTCGAACGTCAGCGGATAAAGCTCGAGCAACTCTACTTTCCCCACTGGAAAAGAAGCTAAAAGTCCTATATTTGAACCCGATGCGCAAATAAACATATCGGGCTTCTGTTCTGCAAAAAACTTAAGTGAGTTGACTGCGGCTTGGCATTCGCCAACCTCATCAAAAATAATCAGTGCCTTTTTACGATCGATGGCTAGATCGAGTGCCAATTCTATGTTGTCAAGAATATCGTCTGGCCTGAGCGAATCTGCAAACAAATCCGCCAAGTTGGGCTGCTCTAAAAAGTCGAGTCGAACAACTTGAACAAAGTGCGCGCCAAAAAGCTTTTCGAGCAAATAGGATTTGCCCGTTTGCCTTGCGCCGTCCAAAAGAATGGGTTTGCGCTTGTCTCGTTTTTTCCAATCCAGCAATTGCTGCAGTAGTAAACGCTGCATCTGTTCTCACCAAAGCTCAATTTGGAGCGTAGCATATACCTAAAAGCCAAATATTACACTTTTATGCGCATAAAAGTGTCGATTGCTGTCTTTTTTATGCGCATAAAAACGTATTACCAGCACAAATCTCATTTTTATTTGAGATAATCCAACAAAGGCTGAGCTATGTGTACTCTGGACTCCAGCTTTTCGACAGGGGGCATTTGAATACTTAATCGCAAGAAGCACTGTTAATGAATAACAGCTAACGAATAACAGTTAACGCTAGTTCCGTTTGATTGTTTCGCTGCCTGCGCTAGGGTCAAAATCTAGCGGTACAATATTGCTTTTAGCGGGCACATATCTAGCCATTAGATTTCTCTACCAGTTGGCTTGGCATCTATCCAATCCTGATCTTCTTCAAGCACCCTAAAGCTCTTTTTTGGACTGTCAGCTAAAAGACCCCCTAATGTCATGGGCTCATCGAGCAATGTCATTACCAACGTCCCTGCCCTAGCCTCAATATTGACTTTATCCCCCAGCCCAATCCCGGCTGCATCAAGAATAGGCACCGGGATAATGGTTCCTGCAGAGTTTCCCCATTTACGAATAATGGTTTTCATGACAGCGCCCTTTAGTTAAACATTGCTTATACTGTCGGCGCTAAAAGGTTTAAACAATCCCCTTTGGATAACGATAAAAGCCATGGTCGCGACCTAAGTATCGGCCCCGTCAATCAAGGCCTTTAAGTAAGCCTTAATCTTAGGGTCCTGCATGCCAACGGCAACATTGGCCCCCAAAAAACCCTGCTTGTTACCGCAGTCAAAGGTCGCCGCGTCGGTCTCAAAGGCATTTAGCCCTTCACTTTTTAATAGCGTATGTAACGCGTCAGTCAGCTGAATCTCACCACCCACACCCACATCTGTATTTTCCAATAGGTCAAGCACGCTGCTGGGTAGCACATAGCGCCCAAGGACCGCCAAGTTGGAGGGCGCATCACCAGGCGAGGGCTTCTCAACCAAGCCCCTGAGCGCCACACTTTTAAAGGGCTCTGTTGCCTCATCACCCAGATCTGCAATGCCGTAACTCTCTACCCTCTCTGACGCAACAGGCTCAACCATCACCTGGCCTATGCCGGTGTCATTCCAGGCGTTTACTAACTGGGCAAAGCTAACATTTTTGCCTCTGGATTCTTTGTCCAGCACCAACACATCAGGCAGCAGTACCGCGAAGGGTTCGTTATTCAAAAGATGCTTTGCACAGAGCACCGCATGCCCAAGGCCCAGCGCATCGCTCTGCCTGACGGAGGTCACCTTGACGCCCTCGGGAAGAATGTTCTTGACGGTACCAAGAATCGTTTCCTTGCCCTTCTTCTCAAGGCGATGCTCAAGCTCATAGTGGGCATCAAAGTGATTCTCGATGGCCTCTTTGCCGCTGCGGGTGACCAATATAATCTCGGTGACACCCCCAGCAATGGCCTCTAGCACCACGTGCTCAATAATGGGCCGGTCATAGACCGGCAGTAATTCCTTGGGGATTGCCTTGGTCGCCGGTAGCATGCGGGTGCCAAGCCCCGCAACAGGGATAACGGCTTTTTTGATCTTAACGGTCATAGCTGTAACCTGGGTCAGTGTGCGCGGCGTAGCAACTCGCCATCACCCGCTAGTGGATACCAAATTGGCGCTTAATTTCTTCAAACTGTTGCGCCTCAAGCCGCGGACCAAACTGCGCGACCACTCTGGCGGCACAGTCATTGGCAAGGGCCGCCGCCCAGGCATAGTCTCTGCCCGCGGTGATGGCGTATAAAAAAGCGCCGGCGAACATGTCACCGGCGCCGTTGGTGTCAACCGCTGTGGCCTCAACACCAGCGCACTGATGTATTGTTTCTCCATCAAAGGTCGTGGCGCCCTTGGCGCCATCGGTGATGGCAAAGGTTTTGCTGTACGGCTTGAGGCCCTCTGCCGCAGCCTCAAGAGACTCCGTACGCGTGAAGGCCATGGCCTCGTCTTTATTACAGAACATTAGATCAACACCACCACCGATCACATCACGCAGCGCGTCACCAAACACGGCCACGACAAAGGGGTCTGACAGGCTGACGGCGATCTTGACACCATTAGCCTTGGCAAGCTCTACCGCGGCTTTGGTGGCCGCCGTTCGCGCTTCGTCGGTGACCAGATAACCCTCCACATAAAACCACTCGGACTTTACCAATGCGGCCTGATCAATCTCTCGACCCGACAGCGCCTCACTGGCTCCCAGAAAGGTGTTCATGGTCCGCTCTGCGTCGTCGGTCACCATTACCAGACATTTGCCAGTGATACCCGACTCTTGGCCGGCCGAGTGGAACGCTACGCCGGCCGCTT
>Ga0222630_1000151_pt1 | contig 34788 bp, 31 predicted proteins | sample AntAcemetagenom3_FD_179842 | JGI IMG/M metagenome (GOLD analysis project Ga0222630, IMG submission 179842) | Saline water microbial communities from Ace Lake, Antarctica - #3 | ecosystem: Environmental > Aquatic > Non-marine Saline and Alkaline > Saline | place: Antarctica: Ace Lake | collected...
CCGCAAATAACCGCGCTGTCTCTGGATATCACGGACGCGGACGCTTCCTTGTCCGCGGGTATCAGCATTGCTGTAATATCGCCATGGCCAATGTCTTCTTGCAGAGCGCGAGCCACTAACTGGGGAACATCTCCAGCTGTATCATGGGGCAGGTTATAGGGCAGATTGTGGGTCGTCATGGGGTTTCTCGCACCGGGCCATAAAAATTTCCTGATATTATAACGTAATAATAGGGTGGGGTTGCCGCCGCCACACCGATTGGCCTGTCGAGTGGGTTTGATATCGATTAATTACTACACAAACAGGGGTTGGATTGCATTCATCCATGATATAGGGTCTCATACTGATACCGTTGCTGAGGATTAAGATTCGGCAATTTAGTTGCACTAGACGATGGCCTCTGGACTGAAGGTAGTGTTCAGTCTTTTAAGGACTGACTAAAGGCTTGCCCAGAACCGCCCAAATTGGACTGCCAATGACCATAGAACAGGGTTGGCTGAGCTCGGTTGCCCAGCTGATATCCCCAAATACCGACAAGCGTCCCAGTACTGAGGATGTTAGTTTGCTGGTGATTCATAACATCAGTCTGCCACCCGAGCAATTTGGTGGGTCCTATATTAGTCAATTTTTTGCCAACTGCCTTGATATATCTGCGCATCCTTATTTTGCTGAGATCGGCCATCTCAGGGTGTCGTCACACTTACTAATCGATCGTGATGGAGAGATTATTCAATTTGTGCCTTTTTATGACAGAGCTTGGCACGCTGGTGTCTCTGAGTTTGAGGGGCGCAGTAACTGCAATGACTTTTCCATTGGTATTGAGTTAGAGGGCAGTGATTATATTCCCTATACCGACGCGCAATATCAGGCGCTAGTTCAAGTCACTAAAACAATTAGACTTTATTACCCCCTGATTACTGGGGACCGTATTGTGGGACACTGTGACATTGCGCCGGAGCGCAAGACTGACCCGGGACCAGCGTTTGACTGGGTGCGCTATCAACAGGAACTCAATGGATGAACTTTCTAATTGTTCTATTAGCCCTTGTGCTACTCGAAGCCTACAGCGACTTGCGATCAGTCCAGCCTGACCAATGGCTACGGAAATGGTCTCAAGCTCTTTCCCAGGCTCTATTTTTAGAGCGATCATCAACATTTAAAGTCGCCGTTTTTGTGTTGCTGCCGTTGATCACTGTGTCTCTGGTATTACTGTCTTTGCAGCATTATGGTCTGGGTTTCTTCGGTTTGATCGCTGAGCTGTTAGTGCTGCTGTATAGTCTGGGCCGCGGCAATATCGACACCCAGATAAGCTTACTTAGCTCAGACCTTGAGCATGAAGATTTACGAGGGGCTCTTAACGACGCAGCTGGATTTGATATCAGTTATCGAGAAGGCCATTCTGAAAGTATCGAGGATGTCCGTGAAGCCATGTTTTCGGCTCTGCCTTACCGGCTTTTCGAACGCTCTTTTGTGGTGATATTTTGGTTCTGCCTGTTCGGTGCCCCAATGGCGCTTGGCTACCGTTTATTAGCGCTGCATGGAGATATGCAATTAGTTCAGAAGACAGATGACAATGAAGATAGTGAGACGCGAATGGTGGCTAAGCTACGCTGGTTGGTCGAGTGGTTACCGGCTCGGCTGCTAGGTATTACGTTAGGGCTAGTGGGGCATTTCTCGCAAACCCTAAGCCAGTTGCGGCAGGTGATTTTTTGCCATCACACCAGCGCCTCTGAACTGTTGTATCGCTGTATTGGCTCCTCAGCCGGTGGTCAAGTAGGCAGCCCATTGAGCACAGCTGAGATTGTTAATGTCACAGGACTGTTTCGACGATCTATGACAGCTTGGCTAGTGATCATCGCCATCTTAGTGGTCATCGGCTGACCGTCCTGTTTAGGGCTGATTGGCCTCCATGCCAAGGGGCGACTTTGAGTAACAGCAGCATCCCAGGAATAGCCAGTGCCGTGCATAGATAAAAGAAATTTTCCCAGCCCATACCCTCAACAATAATACCTGTAGCTGAACTTGCGACAGTGCGAGGGACTGCGGTGAGAGCGGTGAACAGGGCGAATTGTGTGGCCGCAAATGCAGGATGGGTAGAGCGCGCAATAAAGGCGACAAAGGCGGCAGTACCCAAGCCAACTCCAAGATACTCAAAGCTGATGGCCAGGGCCAAGAGCCAGACACCTTCCCCCACTCTTGCCAGAACAGCAAAGCCCAGAATGGAGATTATCTGCACGAGGCCAAATAACCACAGAGCGCGGTTAATGCCTATTTTGATCATCAAAATTCCACCCAAAATTCCCCCGACTATCATAGGCCAGAGAGCCGCATTTTTTGCTACCAAGCCGATCTGGGTTTTAGTAAAACCCAGATCGAGATAAAACGGCGTAGCCAGCGCCGTTGCCATGCTGTCACCGAGTTTATACAGCAGCATAAACAGCAGTATCAACCCCGCTTGCTTAACGCCCTGTCGTGAGAAAAATTCGTTAAACGGGTCGATCACTGCCGACCTAAGACTAGTGGGATGGCGTGCGGCTTGAGCTGGTTCGCGAATACTCAGGGTGAGACCAATCCCCGTCAGCATAAAGGCTGAGGTGGCAATAAAAACTGTCTGCCAGGGTAGCATGTCTGCCAATATCAGTGACAGTGATCCGGGCACTAAACCGGCGATACGATAGGCATTAACATGAATCGAGCTGCCCATTCCCAGTTCCTCGTCAGACAGTAATTGTCGACGGTAAGCATCCAATACAATATCTTGGGTAGCGCTGAGAAAGGCAATTAGCAGGCAGAGCCAGGCAATAGGCCAGAGTTGGCTGCTAGGGTCAAAAAAGCCCAACGCAGCAATTGCTGCAAGCAACGCCAGCTGTGTCCCGAGCATCCAACTGCGACGCAGGCCCGGTCGAAATGAAAACAATGATAGCTGGTAGCGATCCAGTAGCGGGGACCACAGGAATTTCCAGGTGTAGGGCAGGCCCACAAGCGCGAAAAAGCCAATTTCTTTTAGGCCTACCCCTTCTGTGCGCAACCAGGCAGGCACTAGCGATATGAGGAGATACAGCGGCATACCCGACGCAAAGCCGGTAAAGATACAGATCAACATACGCTGATTAAATAGCGCTTCTTTGATGCTGGGCGATGACATGTATTTTCCTTAAATAGTTCATTGTTGGGCAATCAGTGACCGAATGCCATGTATTCCTGCAGCCCTATTGCGGCTGCCACCGAAACAGTTTTAGGCTGATGCGGCCATCGACCACCAGCACATTCTCTAACGCCAAGCGATGCTTTTGTTGCATGCCTCCGGGGCTGTTACTGGGCATACTGATTTTTCCTGAGGCGTTGACCACCCTATGCCAAGGCAGTTGAGTGTCGTCGGGCAACGCACTCAAGGTTCTGCCGACTAGACGGGCAGCCCTAGGTAAGCCCGCTAGTTCGGCAACCTGTCCATAGCTTACAACAACGCCCTTGGGTATGGCGGCTAGGACCGCATAAATTCTCTGCTTGGGGTCAACCTCATTCATTGGGAAAGCCTACGCTATTCCACTAGATGTTGAAATAGAGGAAACTACCCCAATACTGGACAATGGAATTATAAGGAAGTGCGAATGCGGGTTCTACTGCTACTATTTATTGTGATGCCAGTGGTCGAGATGTGGCTGTTGATTATTGTCGGCGGTCAAATAGGTGCGATGGCTACCATTGGTTTGGTCTTACTGACTGCTGTTGTTGGTGCCAAACTACTTCGCGAGCAGGGCTTTGAAACATTATGGCGTGGTCAACGCAAACTCGCCGAGGGACAGTTGCCCGCACAAGAAATTGTTGAGGGGATCATTTTGGCGGTCTCTGGTGCGCTTTTGCTGACCCCGGGCTTTTTCACTGATGCGATTGGATTTGCCGGCTTGATCCCACCTATCAGGGCCGTGTTTGTGGGGCGTTTGCTGAGTAAGATGGTGGTCGCACCGGCTGGACCTCAAACCGGCGGGTTCACCGCTCGTGAGGGTATTCAGGATGCGGATGTTATTGAAGGTGAAGCCTGGGATGAAAAAACCGGTAGCCATTAAAATAATTATCTTATTTTTTGCACTGACCCTTGAAAAAGAAACCTTTAGGCACAACATACCGTCTAATTGCGAAATAATACAGTTCGCAAGTGACTATTGAAGACCCATTAACTGGAGAGACACAATATGAAAGTTCGCCCATTACACGATCGAGTTATCGTTCGTCGCGAAGAAGAAGAGCAGACTACCGCTGGCGGCATTTTACTGCCTGGCTCTGCCCAAGAAAAACCGAATCAGGGTGAGGTTGTCGCCGTAGGCAGCGGCCGCGTTCTCGATAGCGGTGACATTCGACCAGTTGACGTAAAGGTCGGTGATACGGTTGTTTTCGGTCAGTATGCCGGCAATGACAAGATCGACATCGATGGTGAAGAGTTGATTATTCTCAGTGAGAGCGACATTAAAGCCGTACTCGAAGCTTAATTTTTGAAAAGAATTTGGAAGGAAATGAATCATGGCAGCTAAAGAAGTTAAATTTGGCAATAGCGCACGTCAGGGCATGCTTGACGGTGTAAACGTTCTCGCTAACGCAGTAAAAGTAACCCTTGGACCCAAGGGTCGTAACGTTGTGATAGACAAGTCTTTTGGGGCGCCTACCGTCACTAAAGATGGAGTGTCTGTTGCGAAAGAAATCGAATTGGCAGACAAATTCGAAAATATGGGTGCACAAATGGTCAAAGAGGTTGCCTCTAAAGCCTCTGACGACGCCGGTGACGGCACCACTACTGCAACAGTTCTGGCTCAAACCATTGTTAATGAAGGCTTAAAGCTCGTTGCTGCCGGCATGAACCCAATGGATCTTAAGCGTGGCATTGATAAGGCTGTTATCGCAGCTGTTACAGAAATTGCAGCGATCGCTAAGCCCTGTGCAGACACTAAAGAGATCGCTCAGGTAGGAACTATCTCAGCAAATAGCGACGCACATATTGGCGATATCATTGCTGAGGCAATGGGGAAAGTCGGCAAAGAGGGTGTTATTACTGTTGAAGAGGGGCAGGGTCTTGAGAATGAATTGGATATCGTTGAAGGTATGCAATTTGATCGCGGTTATCTGTCACCTTACTTTATCAATAATCAAGAAAACATGAGTGCCGAGCAAGAGAGCCCTCTCATTCTGTTGATTGATAAGAAAATCTCTAATATCCGAGAGTTGTTACCACTGCTTGAAGCTGTTGCTAAAGCAGGCCGTCCGCTAATGATCATCGCTGAAGATGTTGAAGGCGAAGCTCTGGCTACATTGGTTGTCAACAACTTGCGCGGCATCGTTAAGGTTTCGGCTTGTAAGGCACCTGGTTTTGGTGATCGTCGCAAGGCAATGCTTGAAGATATCGCTATTTTAACTGGTGGTACCGTGATCTCCGAAGAAGTGGGTCTGGATCTTGAAAGTGCCACACTTGAGCATCTGGGTACCGCTAAGCGCGTCAGCATGACTAAAGAAGCCACTACCCTAGTCGATGGTGCAGGCGAAGCTGCGGCAATCGAAGCCCGCGTTAAGCAGATTCGTGCGCAGATTGAAGACACTAGCTCTGATTACGATCGTGAGAAACTCCAAGAGCGTGTTGCCAAGTTGGCAGGCGGTGTTGCGGTAATCAAGGTTGGTGCTACCACTGAAATCGAAATGAAAGAAAAGAAAGCCCGTGTTGAAGATGCATTACATGCAACCCGCGCTGCTGTTGAAGAAGGTGTTGTACCTGGCGGCGGAGTTGCCTTGATTCGTGTTCTACAGAAGATCGCCGATCTTACTGGTATCAATGAAGATCAAACCGCTGGTGTTGGTATTGCACTGCGCGCGATGGAAGCGCCACTGCGCCAGATCGTCGAAAATGCTGGCGAAGAGGGTTCAGTGGTTGTCGATAAGGTCAAGCATGGCGAAGGTAACTTCGGTTACAACGCTGGCACGGGTGAATATGGCGATATGATTGCCATGGGAATTCTTGATCCCGCTAAGGTGACACGCACGGCATTGCAGGCAGCAGCCTCCATTGCTGGTTTGATGATTACTACCGAAGCCATGGTTGCAGATGCACCTTCAGAAGGCGGTGCCGCCGGCGGCATGCCAGATATGGGTGGCATGGGCGGTATGGGTGGCATGGGCGGCATGATGTAAGCAGTCCCTGTTACGAAAAAGCCCTGTATTGTTTAATACGGGGCTTTTTTTTGCCTTTTAGACCCAAAATTTGGCTTTTCGGCCTCTTCCGTTGTTGCTATTTAAGGGCCTATGCCGAACAATTGCGGGTGTAAAAATCAACGTCCCATCAGGGCAAATATTCTAAAAGGAGTCATGTTATGACCGCTGAATTTATCAATTTATTAGTCCGTTGGGGCCACCTGCTGTTCGGGATAACCTGGATCGGCATGCTTTACTACTTTAACTTCGTTCAGGGCGGCTACTTTAAATCAGCCTCAGCTGAAGGTCTTGCCGATGCCAAAGCTAAATTGGCGCCCAGCGCGCTTTGGTGGTTCCGGTGGGGAGCCATGTTTACGTTCATTACGGGCGTCATACTGTTGGGAACAGTTCACGGTAATGGGCAGCTGAACAACTACATCATTGTTGGTGCCACCATGGGGACCCTGATGGCGGCTAATGTTTGGATGATTATCTGGCCCGCTCAGAAAATTGCTCTCGGTATTGTTGAGGGTGGCGATAAAGCTGCTGCCGGTGCTAAGGCACTGCTGGCATCGCGAACCAACACCTTGTTTTCTGCGCCTATGGCATTTGGTATGCTGGCCGGACCGCATTATGCGGGACAGGGCTATGGCACAGTAGTTGGTGGTACCGGACTTACGGTTGCACTGGTGATTGTTCTGGCTCTAGAAATTAATGGTCTGAAAGGTAAGCAGGGGCCAATGACTACTGTCAACGGTGTGATTGGTTCGAGCTTGGCGCTGACTGCTGTAATGATCGCGGCGCTCAACCTACTCTAAGACAGCCGTGCAGTTAGAAAAACCGGCGCAGCAATAGGGTGTCGGTTTTTTTATGCCTGTTGCTTTCTAACTGGGTATAATCTATATCTCCTAAGAGGCTCTTAATGACCTCTAGTTGCGGCCTGATAGAAGTGAAAGAGACAAACACTATGGCGAATAAACCTATAAACCCCATTGTTGCAGAGCGTGAGGATATGATTGGTCGACCCAATTCGGGGCCAGCTTCAGCTCGAAAGTCTGATCGAGTGAAAGATGCAACCTCAGGTCTGTCAGGCGGTTGGAAGTTTCTGATTTGGCTAGCATTACTGGGGCTTATCGGGGCCGCCGGATTAGCGTGGTTTGAATACCAACATCTGGTCGGCAAACATCAGTCTTTGCTGCAGCGTTTTGATGCGTTGGAGTCTCGTCTCAGTAGCACTGATGAATCTGTAACTCAGTCGGGTGCCGCATTACAGGTCAAAATTAGTCGTCAGAGCGATGATATAGCAAAGCACTGGAGCGAAATTAAAAAGCTTTGGGGCGTTACCAATGATATCAATAAAGGCAAAATTGATAAGAACCGCGCAGATGTCGCGTTTTTGTCCAGTCAGTTGACGCCATTAAAAGCGTCCGTTAAAAAAGACAGTAAAATTATCGACAGCCTCGGCGAAAGCTATCTGGGTTTCAGTGCCGATCTCGACGCGGCTAATGAGAATCTGCGGACGTATGTCGATAGCCTCAACAGTGTCCAAAAGTCGCTAGCGACCGCTAAGGCGAAGATAAAAAATAATGCCGAAGCTGTTGAGTCTATGGAGGCCTTTCGTCGTCAGATTAATCAGAAAATATATGCATTAGAGCAGGGCTACAACCCCACATCTGGTTCTGCTGCGCGCCCCTCTAACTAAATGGAGATCTGTAAGCACATGACCATTATCCGCCAACAAGACGTCATTCAAAGTGTTGCAGATGCGTTGCAATATATTTCTTACTACCATCCCGCCGATTTTATTAAAGCGGTCAAAGAAGCCTATGACCGCGAAGAATCGAAATCAGCTAAAGATGCGATGGCGCAAATTTTAATTAACTCGCGCATGTGTGCGATGGGGCATCGGCCCATTTGCCAGGACACTGGTATTGTTACTGTTTTTGTAAAGGTAGGTATGCAGGTGCAGTGGGATGCGCAGATGAGTGTAACGGATATGATCAATCAGGGCGTGCGTGAGGCCTATGGTCTCCCCGATAATATATTGCGGGCATCGATTTTGGCAGACCCAGACGGGGCGCGAAATAACACGGGCGACAATACCCCAGCCGTTATTCATTATGAAATAGTGGCTGGCGATAAAGTGTCCATTGATGTTGCAGCCAAGGGTGGGGGGTCAGAAGCTAAATCAAAATTTGCCATGCTTAATCCCTCAGATTCTGTGGTGGATTGGGTACTTAAAATGGTGCCCACTATGGGTGCTGGTTGGTGCCCGCCCGGGATTTTAGGCATTGGGTTAGGTGGAACAGCCGAAAAAGCCATGCTCATGGCTAAAGAGGCGCTGCTCGAACATATTGATATCCAAGATTTGCAGGCCAAAGGCGCGGAGAATCGCAATGAAGAGTTGCGGCTGGAACTGTTTGACAAGGTCAATGGGTTAGGTATTGGTGCGCAGGGCCTTGGTGGGTTAACGACGGTTTTGGATATTAAAATCAAAGATTATCCGTCGCATGCAGCCAACAAAGCGGTGGCGATTATCCCCAACTGTGCTGCGACACGTCATGCCCATTTTGAGCTCGATGGATCAGGGCCCGTAAAGCTTGATCCCCCAAATCTAGAAGACTGGCCCGACATAACTTGGGAGCAGGACGAGACGGTACGACGGGTTAATCTGGATAAGGTCACACAGAGCGATATCGAGCAGTGGAAGCCGGGTGACACGTTACTGCTGTCTGGGAAGATGTTAACTGGTCGTGATGCGGCCCATAAAAAAATGACTGATATTTTGGCCAGCGGTGAGCAATTACCCGTCGATCTGAAAGGTCGATTTATTTATTATGTGGGACCAGTTGACCCGGTGGGCGATGAGGCCGTGGGTCCGGCGGGCCCGACGACAGCCACACGCATGGACAAGTTTACTCGAACCCTGCTTGAGGAGACCGGGTTGATGGGCATGATTGGCAAGGCTGAGCGCGGACAGATGGGTATTGATGCGATCAGAGATAACCAAGCGGTATACCTCATTGCCGTTGGTGGTGCCGCTTACCTAGTATCAAAAGCGATTATCAAAGCCGAGGTTATCGCCTTTCCCGAACTGGGGATGGAGGCCATTTATGAATTTGAAGTCAAGGATATGCCGGTCACGGTTGCGGTAGATACTCATGGGGAGTCGGTGCATCGAATTGGTCCCGCCATATGGCAAGCAAAGATTGAGGAACATGCCATTATATTAGGTGAATAGTTGGCCAGGCGTCGCGGGTTTGGGGGGGGCGCTAACTTGAACAATGCTATTTTATTGCCTACACTCTATTGGCTGCTAATTAGAACTTAGGAGCTTTACTTAATTTCAAGGAACGAAACTATGAAAACTATTTACGCTGTGGTTTGCGGACTGCTTATTACTTTGCCCGGAACGGCGATGGCTTCAGATAGCTGGTATCTGGGGGCGACAGTGGGGCATTATATTTTGGATACCCATGCCATTACTCAGGGCGATGTTGAAGGGTCTCAGGCTGGCATTCAGCTTGGCCGATATATGACAGATAACCTCGCTTTAGAGATTGGTTATGCCGAGGGAGTGGGACACGACGATTTAAAGGTCACTTCAATAACCGGAATTCTTTGGTTTGGTGCGGAATCCGATAATTGGAGGCCCTACGGGCTGCTGGGTGCAAACGCCTATGACTGGGAAACAACCAATAATTTGAGCGTTGGACATAAATCCTTTTATGGGAGGGCTATAGCCGGATTGGGCGTTGGAACTATGGTCAATAAAAACTACCAGTTCCGAGCTGATGTGCGCGGGATGTTTGGCGATAGTGACGAAGAGGTTGGTGTGCAGCTGTCCTTGAACCGGGTGTTTGGAAAAACAGCAGTGCCAGCTCCGGCGGTCATTATGCCTGAACCAGTGGTTATAGAACCGCCTAAGGTCCGCACTATTATTGTCAGACTGGATGTTAAATTTGAATTTAATAAAGATGTCATACTCGAAGTCGATGGTGAAGAGCTTGAAACCATTGCCTCTGCAATGAGAGCACACGATGATATTGACCTTGTCCTGCAGGGCCATACGGATAGTCTGGGGGCTAGCGAATATAATCTCAGCCTGTCAGAGCGCCGTGCCGAAGCGGTTAAAGCTAAGCTCTCTGCTGACTATGGTATTGCTAGCGAGCGGATATCAACGCAGGGTTATGGTGAAACACGACCAATAGAAACTAACGATACCCGCGAAGGTCGCCAACGTAATCGTCGTGTTGTCGGTGAGATGTCTTATTCCGAAGTGGTTTTAGATTAAGCATTGTCTGCAGCGCAGAAGTGTTTTATTCAGGCTAGATAACTTGTGTTACTGGGCTGTAAAAAATGGTACCCGTTGGTGCCATTTTTTTTCGCTTATAATAAGGACCCGTAAGACAGCATGAGGGCATGACTGTGAGTATGACATTTTATTGGCACGACTATGAAACCTTTGGCGTTGATCCATCAAAGGATCGTCCCTCGCAGTTTGCAGGTCTGCGCACGGATGAAAACCTCAATATAATCGGCGACCCGCTAGTACTTTATTGCCAGCCGCAGAGGGACTTATTGCCGGCACCACAGGCCTGTCTGATTACCGGTATAACGCCTCAGCATGCTCAGGAACAGGGGTTACCAGAGCCCGAATTTATTGCAGCTATCCACCGTGAACTTTCTGTTCCCGGTACCTGCGGAGTTGGCTACAACAGCATTCGTTTTGATGACGAAGTAACAAGATATACCCTTTATCGAAACTTTTATGATCCATACCAGAGAGAGTGGGCAAACGGTAACTCGCGCTGGGATATCATCGACATGATGCGCCTTACCCGAGCGCTGCGCCCCGAAGGTATAGAGTGGCCAGATCATGAATCAGGTCGGCCCAGTTTCAAGCTTGAGCATCTCACCGCGGCCAATGGTTTATCCCATGAGGCGGCTCATGATGCGCTGTCCGACGTTACTGCCACCATCGCCTTGGCGAAATTAATTAAGGAAAAACAGCCGCGTCTGTTTGAATATGTGGTAAGTAATCGAGGCAAGACGGCCGTTGCGAAGATGCTAAATTTGGAGGCTCGTACACCGTTTTTCCATATTTCTGGTATGCTCGATCAAGCCAATATGTACGGCGCGGTAATGATGCCCTTAGCGAAACACCCGACCAATAATAATGGTGTTATCTGTTTTGATTTATCTGCTGATCCGGAGCTACTAATTAGTTTGGATGCGGAAGAAATTCAGCGTCGAGTATTTACCTCGGCGGCAGACTTGCCTCAGGGTATTGAACGCATCCCGCTCAAGGTCATTCATCTTAACAAGGCACCCATTGTAACCACGCCAAAATTAATCGATGCGAGGGCCGCTGAACGGTTGGTTATTGATATGGCATGCTGCGAACAACACTGTCAGCGGCTTAATCAGGTCAGTCTGCAAGACAAATTACAGCAGGTATTTGCGGCACCATTATTTGCGCCTAAAACGGAAGCTGAACAGCAGCTTTATCAAGGCTTTTTGCCTGACTGTGACAAGCGCCTGCTAGCCGAAGTCCGCAACGCGAGTCTGCAAGACTTCAGCGAACAGCAATTCCATTTCTCAGATAAGCGCTATAACCAGCTACTGTTTAACTACCGCGCCCGGTATTTTGCAGTGTCACTGTCTGTCGCCGAGCAAAATAGTTGGCAGGAAAGTTGTAAATGGCGCCTCAGCGACCCCACTTCGGGTTATCTCACTCTCCAACAGCAGGAGGCTGAGATTACTATTTTATTGAGTGACACCGCCCTCTCAGAGGAGAAACGGGGGGTGTTAGCTGCGTTACAGGCTTGGGCAGCGGAGATTAGAGTGGAATTTTCCCTAGAGTAAGGTGGCTAAAAAGGCTAAAATCCGCGCAATTAATTGCCCCGAGGCATCAGCTTGAACTTTACCGGCGCGCATATACTTTCAACAAATCAGTTTCAACGCCAAGATGTCGAGCGAATATTCGCTGTGGCCGATGAGATGGAGCCCTATGCGTTACGCAAAAGGGTCACTCGGGTGTTAGAAGGCGCCATTCTTGGAAATATGTTTTTTGAGGCCAGTACCAGGACTCGAGTGAGCTTTGGTTCGGCATTTAATCTACTGGGCGGTGAAGTTCGCGAGACGGCAGGTTTTGAAAATTCCGCATTAGTGAAGGGTGAATCTCTGCAAGACACCGCACGTATACTTTCTGGGTTCAGTGATGTTATCTGCATGCGGCATCCGGAGGCGGGTTCTGTGGCCGATTTTGCCAGTGCCAGTCGCGTGCCCGTGTTAAATGGTGGTGATGGAGCAAACGAACATCCTACGCAAGCATTACTCGATCTATATACCATCCGTAGAGAATTGGCGGGCACGGGTGGTCGCTCGATAGACGGTCTTAAAATCGCCATGATCGGGGATCTGCGTCATGGCCGCACCGTTCATTCTTTGGGTAGACTACTGTCGCTTTACGATAATATTGAGGTCGTGCTCATTTCACCCGAAGAGCTGACGTTACCTCTATCGCTAATTGAACATATGCGCAGCGCTGGTGCTAAGGTTAGTATCTCCCATGAACTGACTAATAGTATTCGTGATGTCGACATAGTGTATTCCACACGTATTCAGGAAGAGCGATTTACGAGTAAAGAAGATGCGGATTTATACCGTGGTAAGTTTCGTCTTAACCAGGCTATCTATACTGAATTTTGCCAGCCCAATACCGTCATCATGCATCCACTGCCGAGGGATTCCCGTGCAGATGCCAATGAGTTGGATAGTGACCTTGACGATAATCCCAATCTGGCAATCTTTCGTCAGGCCGACAACGGCGTGGTGGTGCGCATGGCTCTTTTTGCCTTGGTGTTAGATGTGGCCGACAAGATCCATGAGTTTTCCTATGACGTCCGTTGGTACAACTCACGACAGGTTTAAGGCCTCAAAAAGAAGGTATATAAGCCATGAATGAATTTGATGATATCCGCCCCTACGATGATGGAGAAGTTCCGACTGTTATTGGGCGGCTGGTCGCCGATCCCGAATTTATCGATTTATTACTCAGTCGCCGAGCGCCGTTGCTGGCTAAGATTTGTCCCTGGCTGGCTCGACCTTTTATTAGGCGGAGCCTGCGAACACTCAGTAAAAACATGCTCACAGTCGCGCATGTTCAAGGACATATGACTGTGGCCTTAAAGAAACTTTTAGCCGCAACGACAGATGGTTATAGCTTCTCTGGTTTAGATAAGTTGGATCCGAGTAAAGCCTACCTATTTATGAGTAACCATCGCGACATAAGCCTTGATCCAGCGTTGGTGTGCCTGGGTCTGGCGATGGCTGAGCACCAGACGGCACGGCTTGCGATTGGTGACAACTTGTTGAGTAAACCTTTTGCCTCTGACCTTATGCGTGTCAACCGCAGTTTTATTGTTAAGCGATCTGCCTCTTCTCGGCGTGAAAAGCTGGAGGCATTGAAAGTGTTATCTCGCTATATTCGATATAGCATCAATGCCGAGAGAGTTTCTATATGGATTGCTCAAGCGGAAGGTCGGGCTAAAGATGGCTGTGATCGCACCGAGACTGCATTGTTGAAAATGCTTTCGTTGTCAAAAGGCGAGGGCCAGAATTTTGCTGCCGCTACTGGCGAGTTAAATCTGGTACCCGTATCTATCGCCTATGAATATGACCCCTGTGATGCAGATAAGGCGATGCAACTGCATGCCGCGCAACAGGGTGTCGAGTATATTAAGACGCAGTTTGAGGATCTAGATACAATTCAGAAAGGCTTGCTGGGCTACAAGGGACGCGTGCATGTGAGCTTTGGCGATCCGGTTGGCGATAAATTTGACTGCGCCACTACCTTGGCGAATGAAGTTGACCGCCAGATACTCAGTAAATATCGAGTTTTCCCGACCAATATTTTGGCCTGGCAGATGCTGGGTAACAGTCAGGGCTTGGATGCGCTAAAAGCGCAGTGGCCAAAAGAAGATTGGTCGCAGGCAGCAATGGCTTTCCAAGCCCGTCTTGACCTTATCCCCGCCGCTCACCGACCGATAGTGCTGGCGACCTATGCCGCACCTGTTGGTAGTCAGCTTGCTCATTAATTTAATTACGGAAGACTATCTTTGTTAGACCCAGACGTCAGGGAAACGATCCAACAGGGCTACCGCCAATTTCTAAAATCCCGTGAGTTGAGTCCTCGAATGGGTCAAAAACAAATGGTTGCGGCAATTGCCAACAGTCTGACTCATGACGATCCAGACAAACGGTTGTCGGTCATTGAAGCCGGTACTGGCACCGGCAAGACAGTGGGTTACCTGATTGCGGCGCTGCCCATTGCGCGAGCGCTAAAGAAGACTGTGGTTGTGGCGACCGGGACCATTGCGTTGCAAGAACAGCTAATCCATAAAGATCTGCCGGAACTACTTGAGTCCTGTGATTGGGACTATAGCTGCGCATTGGTCAAAGGCCGTGGACGCTATGCCTGTAATCTGCGGCTAGAACAGTGCCTTGATTCCGTAAAATCCAAAGAAGCTGGGCTATTTTTGTTTGAAGACGAGCAGCAATTTAATCCCAATGCAGCTACTGAAAGCCTTTTCAATGAGATGTCGACAGCCCTAGAGGAGGGTCTCTGGGACGGCGACAGAGATTCTTGGGAAACGCGGATTCAAGATGTTGAGTGGCGGGCGCTCATCGTTGATCGTCGACAATGTACAGGGAGGCGTTGTCGTTTTGTTAATCAATGTCCGTTCTTTAAAGCGCGTGGAGACCTTGAAGAAAGCGAATGTATTGTCGCTAATCATGATTTGGTGATGGCAGATTTAGCATTGGGGGGCGGTGTTATTTTGCCACCACCGGAAGACTGCATCTATATTTTCGACGAGGGACATCGGCTAGGTGACACCGCCATCCGCCACTTTGGTGCAGAGTGTAAGATCAATAGTACCCTGAGTTGGCTAGAGCGGTTACCTAAGCAGATCAAAGGCCAGGCGCCTCTATTTAGCAAAGATACGGCACTGACAGAACAGCTACCCCGCATTGAGCGAGAAGCTGGGAAGATTGCCGAATTGTTATCAAGCGCCTATCCCTTGTTGCAGGAATATCTTGATCAGTCTGACCATTCAGATGGACGCTACCGTTTTTCGCATGGCGATGTTGGCGCAACCATTCGTGACTTAGCCAAGCAAATTACTCAGCATGCGAGCGGTTGGCTTGGTCGTCTCGAGGTACTCGAGGCGACGCTTAGCGAAGCCCTAAGCGACAAACAATACTCAGTCCCCATTCCTGATATCGAACTATTCTACCAGCAGGCGGGCAATTGGCTGTCGGGGGCAGAAAGGCTAGTAGCTCTCTGGGATAGGTTGCATAAAGAACTGCAGCAGGGCGATATGCCGATGGCTTGCTGGTTGAAACTGGATGATAACGCTGGCGGAAATATTGATATATCTATTAATGCTAGTCCCATTCAAGCGGCTGAAATACTGAAAGATCGCCTTTGGGGCAAATGTTATGCGGCCGTACTCACCTCAGCAACATTAAAGTCTCTAGGTAATTTTAATACCCTTCAGCGGGAGACCGGGGTACCTAATTCAGCGCATTTCCTGTCGGTCGAGGGGGCCTTTAACTACCGAGAGGCTGCGGCGCTGTGTGTGCCACCTGAGGCGGTTGAGGGCAATAGTATTGAAGAGCATAGCCGATACATTATTGATAATCTCGAGTCCATGGTCGAAGACAGGGCTGGGACATTAGTGTTATTTTCATCTAAACGGCAAATGGAGCAGGTGTATGACGAACTCCCGAACCCGCTGGCTAAGATTATTTTGATTCAGGGTCAGTACTCCAATCGGGAGATGGTTCGGTTACACAAAGAGCGCATAGATCAGGGTAAAACTAGCGTGCTACTCGGGTTGGCCAGCTTCGCTGAGGGTGTCGATCTGCCGGGCGATTACTGCAAACATGTGGTGATTGCGAAGTTACCTTTTGCCGTACCCGACGATCCATTGCACGAGGCGCTGTCTGAGTGGATCGAGGCGCGTGGCGGTAATTCATTCTTTGATATTTCGCTGCCTATAGCGTCGCTGCGTTTAATACAAGCCTGTGGTCGACTGCTCAGAACCGAGTCGGATACAGGCAGAGTCTCGATTTTGGATAAACGTCTAATTACCAAGCGTTACGGCGCTCAGTTACTTGATGCACTGCCGCCTTTTAGGCGAGAGCTGGGTTAACTCGGGGAGTCTTATGAGTGATCGTTATCGGCGGCTGACGGATTTACTGATAGCAGTGGAACAAGAGCTGAGAGTTATGCAACTGTGGGAACTGCAAAGCCCATCGCCAGAAGCCTTGGCCAGCATCGCGCCCTTTGCAGTGGACCAGCTATCGTTCAGCCAATGGCTTCAGTTTTTATTTTTGCCACGCATCTACGAGATGATCGAAACATCAGCTCCACTGCCCAATAGCTGCAGTATCGCGCCCATGGCAGAAGAGTTTTTCAAATTGGAAAAGCGAGATTCCGCGGCCATTATTTCAAAACTGGCCGCGATTGATCGGTTGTTGACTACAACGATTTAAGAAGCTTTAAGAGCGATCTAATTTTTCTTAGGTTTTTTAGTGTAGGTCTTTTTCTTGGTCACAGGGCTGGAGCCGTCACTCGGTGGCTTGCCGGAGTAGGGTGGCTTTTGGGCTGCTTCCTTTCGCTCGCTAAAGCTCTTACCGTCGGCTATAGGTTTGCGTGCAGGCGAATTTTTAGCATAACTCCCGCCAGCTTTCTTGTTGCCAAAGGACTTCTTGGGCGGCTGCTGGCTATCGGCAGTGCGCTTGTTGTCCACGTTACGCGTCAGAGTTTTCTTGTCGCCAAAGTCTCTGCTAGACTTTCTGTCGGAGGAGGGCTTTCTACCATCTGAAGACCCCTGTTTTTTCGCGTAGGCGCCGCCGCCATCAGCGTTATAAACGCTAATACGCATTGGTTTGGCGCAGACGCGTACTTTTTGTAGGTGCGTCAGTAGCTCCGAGGGCATGCCCTCGGGCAAATCCACTGTACTGTAATCATCAAAAAGTTTAATAGAGCCAATATACTGGCTGCTGATATCGGCTTCATTAGCTATCGCGCCAACAATGTTACTGGGTGAAATACCATCGTTATTACCCACTTCCAAGCGATAAGTCACCATGCCGACTTCTGGGCCGCTATCAGGGCGGCCAGCGGACTCGCGTTTCGGACGATCAGGGTGGTCTCTACTGCTTTCACTGCGAGCCCCTCGATCCTTGCTGCGATCATTGCGGTCAGGACGTCCTCGGGTATCGCGGCCTGTGTCTCTGTCGCGAGGCCCCCGGTCGCCGCGCTCGGTGCGCGACATATCGGGCGTCGCAATAGTTTCTAAGCGTGGGAAAAGAGGTCGCTCTTTTTGGTTTTCAAAGGCGAGGGCGGTCGCAACATCAGTAATATCAAGCTCATTGTCAGCAACTAGCTTCTCAATCAGCGAGCGAAATTTATCCAGCTTAGGATTTTCCATGGTCTTAATTAACTGGGTGGTGAACTGCTGAATACGCAGGCTGCTCACTTCCTCATTGCTCGGCATGGTTAGTGGTGTAATCGCTTGGCGTGTTGACTTTTCAATGGAGCGCAATAAACGAATCTCTTTAGGCGTAATAAACAAAATGGCCTTACCGTCTCGTCCAGCTCGGCCAGTGCGACCAATTCGATGAACGTAGGACTCGTTATCGTAGGGAATATCAAAGTTGATAACATGGCTAATGCGCTCAACGTCGAGACCGCGAGCGGCTACGTCAGTGGCCACAACAATATCAACCTGACCCTTCTTTAAGCGGTTAATTGTTCGTTCACGCAATACCTGACTCAGATCACCATTTAATGGCGAAGAACGAAAGCCTCGAGCTTCAAGTCGTTCGGCAATATCGACAGTCGAAGACTTGGTGCGGACAAAAATTATCATGCCATCAAATGTTTCTACTTCAAGAAACCGAGTTAGGGCATCCATTTTCTGATGACTCTTGACCGTGACATACTGCTGTTTTATGCGCTCGACAGTTTTAGTCTTGGCTTCAATGCTGACGCTCTCGGCATCTCCCAAGTACTTGGTTGTTACGCGTCGGATCGCAGGTGGCATAGTGGCCGAGAAGAGCGCACGCTGACAGGTGTCTGGCGTTTGCGCGAGAATGGTTTCAACGTCGTCGATAAAACCCATACGCAGCATTTCGTCGGCTTCATCTAAAACAAGCCCGCGTACCTGGCTGAGATCGAGACTGCGACGACGCAAATGGTCAAGCATGCGTCCAGGGGTCCCCACAACAACCTGTGCACCACGCTTTAGACCACGAAGCTGGCCCGCGATGTCTGCACCACCATAAATAGGTAGAACATGGAACCCTTTGATATGTTTTGCGTAGCTCTGAAACGCCTCAGCAACCTGAATTGCCAATTCGCGGGTGGGGGTCAGCACCAGAATTTGAGGAGTTTTTTGTTTATCGTCTAGCTTGCTTAAGAACGGCAGCGCAAAGGCTGCAGTCTTGCCTGTCCCAGTCTGTGCGGTACCAAGTAGGTTTTTGCCCGCTAACAGGATAGGGATACTCTGAGCCTGAACTGGAGAGGGTTGCTCATAACCGGCTTGTTGGACGGCCTTGAGAACGGGGGCAGAGAGACCCAGTGATTCGAAGTCAACGGATGACATTAATTTACCTGTGGCTTGAGGCCTTACAGGCCCGAAAAAATGAGGCCGGAGTATACGCCTAAGTGATTAATTTTTATACTAGATTTAATGCCTTTTTCGTATAGTTTTGCAACTGTAGAGGTAGGTTAATGTCCCATGGGTCCCTGTAACCTCTGAGCCCTCCGCGATGGGAGGGTACCGAGATTATGTGGTAGGCTCATTAGATGAAGCTGAAATGGCCTTTTTGGGGAGACAAAACTATCATGCGAGCCTACGATAGCCTAGGGTTAGCTGCATTGCACCCTTCTATTTTATGTCAAGTGATAAGGGTGTTAAGGGCCATTCTGAGGGTGATGCTGTTTATATTGCTCCTTAATCCAATGATCAGCCAGGCCTCTCAATCGGATGAAAACCAACAATGGAATTTGGACCGAGCCTTAACTTGGGCGAATCAAAGACCTTGGGGCCTAGGGTTTAATTATGTGCCGCGCTACGCCATCAATCAGTTAGAAATGTGGCAACAGACCACGTTCGACGCAGAGATTATTGATCAAGAACTCGGATGGGCTGCCGAGATTGGTTTCAATAGCGTGCGGGTATTTTTACACCATCTACTATGGCAGCAGGATGCTGAGGGCTTCTCGCAACGAATTGATGAATTTCTGGCCATTGCCGATAGTCATAGTATCGATGTGATGTTCGTACTGTTCGATGATGTTTGGAACCCAATTTCACAGTTGGGTCGGCAGCCGGAGCCAAAAGTAGGCGTCCATAACTCTGGCTGGGTGCAGTCGCCAGGATCCGCAATCCTTGGGGATCTCAAGCGACATGACGAACTCGAACCCTATGTTAGGGGAATACTCTCCGCCTTCGGGCATGACAGGCGTGTCGCTGTTTGGGATCTGTATAACGAGCCGGGTAATCTCAATAGGATTTCTTATGGCTACAGTGAATTGAAGGATAAACGGAGTTACTCCTTAAGTTTATTAAAAAAAGTTTTCGCCTGGGCGCGAAGTGAGAATCCGAATCAGCCGCTGACCGCAGGTGTTTGGCGATTGAATGAAGGCCGCTGGCGCGGGCAACAAAGAGATGATCCGGGTGCTGCGTTGTTTGACTTTATGCTGCAACATTCGGACATTCTCTCGTTTCACTCTTACGAAAATGCCGTCAATACAGCTAAAGCAATTATGGCGCTGGATGCAAAGGGTCGACCCATGCTCTGTACCGAATACATGGCCCGGGGACATGGCAGTACTTTTGAGGCACTATTACCGCTGTTTGCGAAAAAAAATATTAGTGCAATGCACTGGGGTTTTGTGTCGGGTAAAAGCCAAACTATCTTCCCCTGGCGCTCTTGGATATCGATTATACGCATCTGGGATAGTTTTTTTTCCGGCTTACCTGATCCCTGGCATCATGATCTTCTGTCTGCTGATGGAAGGCCCTATCGTAATGAGGAGTTGCTGTTTATCCGTGCACTAATCGACGATAAATCAGAGTAATACCCATCAGAAAATACAGATAATTTTAAAGTTAGAGGCTGAGGCATTAAATGTCTCTGTGTTGCGGCAGAGGTAAATTCTCTCTCAAGTGAGGTTAATCATCGCTAACTGTGATGCTTAAGAGAGCAGAGTAATTAGCCAGTTTACGGGCTTCGATGGCGGTATATTCGACTACCTATGGGCTGCTAATTAAGGTTAAATGCACACTTGAAATCAACTCTCCCACTTTTATCAGGACTGATTAATGAGTGAACTTTATTTGGTGCGCCATGCGCAGGCCTCTTTCGGTGCTGAAAACTACGACCAGTTATCAGAGCTTGGCCATCGGCAATCGCGGTGGTTGGGTGAGCATCTTGGAGGACGGGGCGTTAGCTTCGATACACTGGTTGTCGGTGATATGGTGCGCCATCATGAAACCTTGGATGGTATCTGCACAGGCATGGATATGGATGGCAACGATCGGTTGGTCTTGCCAGGACTCAATGAATATAACTTTACTGAGATGATTGAGGCTTATGGAAAAAGTTATGGCGATGACCCAATATATCAGCTAATCACCGAGAACCCCGACGACAAGCGATATTATTTTCGATTGCTGCGCAAGGTGCTGACTATTTGGACTCGAGGTGAGATACCTGATGTAACCGAAACCTGGATTGATTTTAAAGCCCGAGTATCAGATGCACAGCAGCAGCTGCAAGCCATGGCTGATAAAGGCAACCGTATTTTGGCAATCGCCTCTGGTGGCTCGGTAAGTATGCTTGTTGGGTTAGTGCTGGGTATTCCTGACGAAAACGTATTTGATTTAAACCTGCAATATAAAAATACCGCGATAAGTCATTTCTTTTTTAATAGCAAAAAAATGAATCTGACGGGTTTCAATGCCATCCCCCATTTAGATAGCAAGGAGATGGAGCAGTATGTCACCTATGGTTGACACTCTGCTGTATTTGCGCCGAGTATTACTTATGAGTAATGGCTGTGTCAGTAAACATGAAGTCCTTTAATTCACGATCAAACACAGAGTCATTGCGACGAATCCATTCGAGCACCATTGCAGCATGCTCTTTCTCTTCGTCGCGGTTGTGGGCCAGTATAGCTCTTAGCTCAGCGTCTTTGCAGGCGTCGACGCGTTGGTTGTACCAGTCCACTGCCTCTAGCTCCTCCATTAAAGAGCTAATCGCTCTATGCATATCCCTTGTCGCGTCGGTGAGTTCATCTATAGGTTCATGATAACCTTCGTTTGACATAAGCTGGATCTCCTTGGTGGGCTATAACGAGTAGATGTAAACAGAATCTTGTTTAAAGATAGTCGAAAAGTGGCGCTAATGCTGTGCTTATTTTTGATGTATTATTCAGAGAAATGTTGGGCATTCTGGGTAGTTGCTGTGGGGTATCCAAGGTAAACTAGGGTTAAAATTTTATTTCCCCCCCAAACACATAACCTTTGAAGGAAGAGTGAATGAACACAGAATTTGATATGAGTGGAAAAGTCGCCCTAGTAACCGGTGCTTCAAGTGGTTTTGGTATGCATTTCGCAAAGATTTTGGCTGAGCGTGGTGCCAAGGTCATTGTCGCGGCTCGCCGAGTTGACCGACTTGAGGCTCTAGTCGCTGAAATTCAGGCCAATGGTGGAGAGGCTCTTGCTGTGGCAATGGACGTGACTAATGGGGAGTCTATTATTACCGGCTTTAACCAGGCTGAGGCGGCTTTTGGTACTGTAACTGTGGTGTCAAACAATGCCGGTATTGCCGATACCAAATCGGCCTTAAAGACCGATGAGGCTAGCTGGGATAGGGTGATGGATACCAACTTGAAGGGCGCCTGGATTGTGGCGAATGAAGCGGCGCGGCGTATGATTGCGGCTGGTGTTGGTGGCAGTATTGTTAATACCGCGTCAATTATGGGATTGCGCAATGCATTTGCGCAGGCCAGTTATTGCACTTCAAAGGCTGGGGTTATTCATATGACCAAGGGTCTGGCACTAGAATGGGCGCGCAAGGCTATTCGAGTCAATGCCCTATGCCCAGGCTATTTTTTCACAGAGATTAATGCGGCCTATTTTTCTGAGGCTGAAGGTCAGGCGTATATGAACGCTTCCACTCCCCAGCGGATGGGTGAAATGCATGAGATTACCGCGCCTTTCTTACTGCTTGCCAGCGATGCGGGAGCCTATATTAATGGTGTCTCGCTGCCGGTGGACGGCGCTCACAGCGTCGGCAATATGTAAAGTCGTGAACAGGAAAGATATATGAGTCTTGAAGATAACCGTCGGCAATATGACTACGGAAAATTAACTCGTGACTCGCTGTCGACTAATCCGTTCGAACAATTTAGTCTGTGGATGCAGCAAGCCATTGATGGGAACGTGTTGGATCCGACGGCGATGTCTTTGGCCACTGTCTCGGCAGAGGGGAAGCCTTGGCAGCGGATGGTGTTACTGAAAGACTTTGACGAGCAGGGCTTTGTCTTCTATACCAATCTGGGTAGCCGTAAGGTGCAGGACATTAAAGGCAATGCGCAGGTTAGTTTGCATTTTCCCTGGTTGTTGCTAGATCGTCAGGTGATAGTGGGTGGCCGTGCGGAGCAATTGCCGGTATCGAAGGTGGAGCAATATTTTCTCAGTCGCCCCAAAGAAAGCCAGTTGGCTGCCTGGGCATCGAAACAGAGTAGCCCGATTAGCTCTCGGCAAGCTCTAGAAACACAGTTTAGCCAGGTTAAGGCGCAGTTTGCTGAGGGCGAGATTCCACTGCCTGAGTTTTGGGGTGGTTTTCGTGTAGTCCCTGAGGAGATAGAATTTTGGCAGGGTGGTGAGAATCGCTTGCATGATCGGTTTTGCTTCAAACGTGACAAGTCTGAGTGGAATATTACTCGTCTCTCACCTTAATCTGCCTCGGAGGCTTCAGGCAAAACCCACTGATGAGTATTCAGGTTTGCAACTACCGACTTGAGGTTAACGGTCCAACTGTGCGAGGGGTGAAGTCAAAATGGCCAAAAATGGGCGTCAACCGTCAATCTTTTCCTGCAGCCCTGGAGTAGAGATAAATAATGCATAAGCTGTTCCAAACAATCGAAACCTGTTGGCTTGCACTGAGCCTTGCACTGCTGGCCATAATAACGACATTGTCGCTATGGCCACTTGATAATCTTCTTTTAGTGCCTGGCAGTGACAAATTCCATCATTTTATTGCCTATTCGGCGTTAGTTTTTCCAGTAGCATTGAGCCAGCCCCAACGATGGATTTTAGTGGTTATATTCTTTGTCCTCTGTAGTGGGTTGATTGAATTAATCCAACCTTTTGTCAATCGTCATGGAGAATGGCTCGATATGTTGGCGAATACGTCAGGTGTACTCTGTGGGGTACTGCTAGCCACTGCAGTCAGAGCTCTTAATCGACCCAAGGGGTAACAGGAGCAGATAGTTTAAACGTTCGATAGTTTGTCGGCTCTTAGACTGGATTAACATCAAAGGACATTATTAATGACTGTAGAGAAAGTAATTTTGATTGTCGGCCTATTGGCGGCCTCTTTCTGGCTGATTCCGGCGGTGGTTCTCACGTTAAAGGTCAGGCGTATGGAAGATCTAGAGCCAGCCCTAAAAAAACAGCTAATTATTCCTATGTGGACCATTCCCTTAATAGGCAACCTTGTGTGCTATTTTATGTTTGCCAACACGGGCAAGCTCACACCTATGTCAGCCAGGGAGCGTCTCGGTATTTGGATCGGTGGCTTTATGCCCTAGCCGAGGCGAAGACAGCTCGGTGGGTAATGTTCGCCATGAAAATGGTGCCATGCTGGGTCTAATGATCACCTCACATCCTCTCTCCGCAATTTTGTCTATACTTAAATCTCTGTTGCAGATAAGTCCTTAGCGTAATGCTGGCTGCGGGTTACAGCAGCTGCGATTATGGGTAGAAATGAACGCAGAATCTGTAACCGCCAACATTTTCACTGGATAAAATAATCCATAGGTGCGACTGTAATCACTTGATCTTAACTGAGAAGAAATACGCTATTATGACTACACCGATTCCCCACCGTCCAAGTGGCTTTCTTTTGGGCGATCCTGCCGCACAGATCACTATTGATACTTTTATCGATATTCAGTGTCCATATTCGCGTTTAATCTGGACAACGCTCCTAGAGGTTCTGGAACACTACAAAGGTAAGTCTCTGAGTATTAATATTCATTTAATTACCGTGAGTAGTCATCGCCAGGCCTGGGATATCAACTTGGGGTTATTTGCCTTGGCCGATGGCAGTGCTATAACGTTCTCTGATTTTGTCACCTATATCTATGCTCGTCAGGAACAGTTTTATAATGAGCCGTTTATGCACAAGACCCATGAGGACCTGAGACATTTAATTTTACGGTTTGCCCAACAGCATGCCAAAGTTGATCCGATTAAATTTCTTAATAGAATGGACGATGACGACATATATGGCCAAGCTCGAACGCCAATTCGCTATGCTGCGACAAGATCTGTTTGGGCGACACCTACGGTGTTTATAAATAATGCGACTGATGTGCCTGTCGATCATAATTCGCGGTTAGACGATTGGAAGTCGGTGATAGATCCATTATTAGCCGTCTAAGCATTCAGCATAAATTTGAACGGAACTGGTCAGACTTAAATAGCGCCATAATGAATGTGTCGATAATCAATCTCGCAGTTAATTTGGTCTAGACGATAGGGCCTATCGATAGCAGTTTCAAAAGGTGGTAGATGTTTAACATGATGTGGCTAGCGCGACAGTCAAGGGTCAATATCCGCAAATGGGTAGTCCGTTTTGACTGTGGTGTTATGGACATATCTAAATCCATAAATGATAGGCAGGGAAGGTAAATCATATGATCATTAATCAAAGGTTTGGGCTGTCAGTAGTGCTGGTCAGTTTTACAGCGCTGGTGGTAGGTTGCGTTTGGATTGGGACAAGTAATAGTTCAGATCAGGCAAATGACCTGTTTGACGAGATGTTTATGGAGAGCCTACGAGAAAGCCCAGAAAGTATGACATATATGGGTATGCGTGAGCGTTATAGTGAGTGGGACGATTACTCTCAGGAGGCGGCCGATGAGTCAATTGCTAGGGACAAAAGACAGCTGGCGCAGCTCGATGCCATAGATGCAGATTCCTTAGATCAGAGCGCATCGCTGAGTCTGACGCTTTATCGTCAGCGTCTACAAAACAGTATTGATGATGTGCGGTGGCGACATCACCGATATCCGGTCAATCAAATGCGCGGGATGCATTCAGGTATTCCGAGTTTTTTGATTAATCAGCATCTGATTGCCAATCTTGAGGAAGCACAGGCCTATATTGCGCGAATTAACGGCGTTCCTGTATTGATAGCGGACGTGATTAAGGATCTCAGAATCCGGCAAGAAAACGGCGTACTAGCGCCTCAGTTTGCCTTTACCCACAGCGTACGAGACAGTCAAAATATTATTGCTGGCATTGATGATGACTCCGGGGTTGAGAACCCAATAGTTACTGACTTTAGTAGCAAGATTGGTAAGTTGGACATGGACGATGCCGTCAAGGCAGACTTGCGTGAGCAGTTAGCTAAGGCGCTATCGGAACAGCTGGCGCCTGCTTACCGCACTCTGGTGCTAGCGCTGAACGAGATGGCTGAGCAAGCCGAAGGCAATTTTGGTGTTTGGCGATTACCCAAGGGGGACGCCTATTACAACAACCGGTTGAAGCGAATGACTACGACGGATTTAACTGCAGAGCAAATTCATGCTGTGGGTCTGGCCGAAGTTAAGCGTATACACCAAGCAATGCGAGATATTATACAGGCCGTTGGTTTTGATGGAGATCTGCAAGACTTTTTTGAGTTTATGCGTACCGATAAACAGTTTGATTACGGTAGTTCTGATGTCAGCAAAGCCGCTTATATCACGGATGCGACTCAGGTTATCGATAGCATGCGGGAGCGACTTGACGAGCTTTTTTATTCCAAGCCAAAGGCACCTCTAGTGGTTAAAGCGGTAGAAGCCTTTCGCGAAAAATCAGCAGGACGTGCTTTTTACCAACGGGCCGCTCCCGATGGTTCCCGCCCCGGCACCTACTATGCGAATTTATCCAATATGAATGATATGCGCAGCTATGACCTTGAGGCGCTGGCTTACCATGAGGGTATTCCTGGCCACCACATGCAGCTGTCTATCGCCCAAGAGCAATCAGATTTACCTAAATTTCGACGCTTTGGTGGGTACACGGCTTATACTGAGGGCTGGGGTCTTTATTCTGAATATATTCCAAAAGAAATGGGGCTGTATGCTGATCCCTATTCTGACTTTGGTCGCCTTAGTATGGAGCTTTGGCGTGCCTGCCGACTGGTTGTTGATACAGGGTTGCACGCCAAACGCTGGTCTAGAGAGAAAGCGACGGCTTATCTGACAATGAACACGGCGAGTGATGAGTCTGCTAACCTTAAAGCGATTGAGCGCTATATGGTGATGCCGGGCCAGGCTACTGCGTATAAAATTGGCATGCTTAAATTACTTGAGTTGCGTGAAAACGCTCGCGCGGTTTTGGGCGACCAATTTGATATTCGCGATTTTCATGAGGTGGTGCTAAGTAATGGTGCAGTGCCGTTAAATGTTCTCGAAGATCTGGTTAATCAATGGGTTGCGGACATTCGTTCTAGGCCTGAATCGTTGGGTGCTGGCTAACAGGGCGCTGATTGGTTTCGTTTTAAAGAGGGTATTATTTAACAGTGAAGGTTCAATTTTACACCTGTGACGTGTTTACCGATGTTCGATTTGGCGGCAATCCCCTTGCGGTGTTGCCAGATGCAACAGGTCTTTCCAGCGTTCAGATGCAACAGATCGCAAGAGAATTTAACTTTTCAGAGAGCACGTTTGTCCTCCCCAGTCACGGTGGGTATACAAGAAACGTTCGTATTTTCACGCCGACGCAAGAGATCCCTTTTGCCGGTCACCCTAATATTGGCACCGCCTTTGTCCTTTCAAGTATTGGAGAGATAGGTAATATTGCTGAGGGTCTCAATATTGTCTTTGAGGAAAAGGCGGGTCCCGTACCCATTTCAATTCGTCAAGTTGGCGCCGATATCTGGTGTGAACTGAAAGCCCCTGAGCCACTCACATTAGGACAGTCTATAGAGCTCGACTTAATAGCGGCTGCATTGTCATTGGTATCTGAAGATATTGTCACCAGTACTCATGAGCCTATAGTCGCCTCGGTGGGGTTACCCTTTATTATTGTCGAGCTTGACAGTCGATTGGCGTTGGAACGCGCGCGGTCTTACCTGCCTGCGATTGAAGAGATTCAAGGACTTGGGGTCATGCCGGATATTCTTCTTTACGTTCGGTCTGAGGACGACTTTGACATCCGCGCGCGAGTGTTTGCACCCCTTGATGGTGTCCCCGAAGATCCTGCAACGGGGAGTGCCAACTGCGCCCTTGCCGCATTGCTGAGTCATTACAAAACTGAATCGACTGGCGACTTTAGCTGGCGTATTGCGCAGGGTGTGGAGATGAAGCGTCCCAGTGTACTTGAGGCACGCAGTGTAAAACGGCCATATTCTGGGATTGATGTCTGGATTTCCGGGACATGCAAGATGGTCAGTGAAGGGCTCATTGAGATTTAGCTATTAGGTAGTTTATAAACTCTAACGCCAATTGGGTATTATTTGGAGTGATTCCTACTTGTCTCCCGTTACGCACGCTTAATTATTAGCTAAGGTGCTTTAAGAGGTCATTTGGTGGCTAATACCGAAGAAATATCTAATACGGTCTCTATTGGTTAGTTATTAACCGTTTTTCGTCTAATTATCCCCAGTTACTTGACAGTATTTTAAGATTAAAGCAATATTACTTTAGAGTTAAAACAATTTAGCGACGCTGTTTGAGCTTTTTTATCAATAAACTTTATAGTGGGGTATGGTTTACAGATACAATCATCATGAAATGCAGGATAACCGAGAGAATCACTAATGAAAAATAAAAAAGATCTGTTAATTAAAAGAACGATGTACTTTTTGGCGATAGGCGCATTAAGCATGCCTGCCGTTTCTCAGAGTATTTTGGAAGAAGTGATAGTAACCGCTTAAAAGAGAGAGCAAAATATTCAAGATGTACCCATTGCTATTAGCGCCTATACAGGTGAGCAAATGAAGGCTATGGGTGTTAGTGAGAGCTTCGATATCGCTGCATTTACACCAGGCGTTCATATCAGTGGCAATCTGGCTGGCCAAAACACGCAGTTCTCCATCCGTGGCGTCACCCAAAATGACTTTGCCGATATCATTGAGGCACCCAATGCGGTGTATCTGGATGAAGGTTATATCGCTATTGCTCAGGGTCAGACCTTTGGAGTGTTTGACATTCAGCGAGTAGAAATCCTAAAAGGTCCTCAGGGCACTTTATTTGGCCGCAATGCAACTGGTGGGCTAGTTCACTACCAGTCGAACAAGCCAAGTTTTGATGAGGTGTCTGGTTATGTCGATGTTGAAGTAGGGCAGTTTGACTCTGAGGCCGATGCGCTGCGTACCACAGTTGAAGCGGCTGTTGGCGGTCCTCTTTCCGAGACAGTGGCGGCGCGCATTGCTGTGCGCATGAACAAACAGGACGGGTATTTAAAAAATCTCTTCCCTGCCGGCGCCGGTACTGGTTTGGGATCTGTTTCCCCAGGCACAGGTGCTGGTGCTGATCTGGGTGATGACGATACCAAAGCGGTGCGTTTGAGCCTGGCCTTTCAGCCCAGTGACAAATTAAGTATCGCCACCTCGTTTAACTATGCTAAGTCAGATGTTTCAACAGGCCCTTATCAGGCAAAGCCAACTATTGCAGTTCTTGACGCTGGTGGTGAGTTGATCAATGTGATCGATGCCAGTCCAACAGAAACTCGGCTGTCTATTGCAGCAGACGGTTCTGACGGCGGCGGTAACGCCATCGATGGTTCCTATGATCAAGCGACAGGCACACTTAAGCCGGGTGCTGGTATAGGACTAGCCGGCCGAGCCGTCCCTGGAGGCGACTTCTTTGGTTATCGAGATCCAGACGGTTCTGATTTTACCTTCTCTAGTGACTTTGCCTTTGAAGATCAGGGTTTCACCGAAACGAGTGGCCTCAATGTTCGTCTCGAGTACATTCTAGATAATGGTATGGAATTAGTCGCAATTAGTGATGCTAAAGACTATGAAAAGCTGCTGTTTATTGATGTCGATGGGGCTCCCGTCAACCAGTTGGCCAACTATGCCGGTGTGGATGCCAGTACTTTCAGTCAAGAGATACGTTTGAGTGGCGAGACAGATGAATCGCGCTGGGTCGTTGGCGCCTATTATTTAAATATTGATAATAAAGCGGACAACGGCCTTAAGGCGCCAGCTAATAGTATTATCGACATGGCGTTTACCGGGGGCGCGGGCGGCGGAGCAGCAGCCGTTGATATAGGGACGAAGGGAGATCTTCAGACTGAGTCCTACAGCGTATTCGGTCAGTATGAGTATGACATGACAGACTCAGTGACTGTTATTGCTGGCATTCGTGGAATCAAAGAGAAGAAAGAGTACGAAGTGAATATCGGCGTCTATCCATCTTTCGGTTCATTTACTGTTAATCAAGGCAACTTTATTCCGAATATTTTCGGCGCAGGGTCACCCTATAGCTTCACCGACAAGGCTTCAGATAATCTATGGGCCGGCAATCTGCAAATGCAGTGGCAGAAAACTGAAGACATGATGATCTACGGTGGTATTAAGCGTGGCGTTAAAGCGGGTAGCTACAACATGCCTCTGCTCGGTGCCTATTTGGGTGGCGGCGGCAACGCAAGTGTTCCCTATGATGAGGAGGTGCTGACGTCCTATGAGGCGGGTTTCAAAATGTCGGTTAATGATACTACGCGTATTAACGGTTCTGTCTACTACTACGATTATGAGGACTACCAGACATTTCTGTTTGTTGATGTGGGCGGTAACGTGATCAATCGCGACGCAGAAACTAAGGGTATTGAATTGGAAATTCAGACGACGCCAAGTGAGGGTCTAGATATATTAGCTAACATTTCTTATATAGATGCGACGGTTAAAGATCTGCCATTACGGATTAATTCACCCCTGGCATCGCGCGATGTAAAACCCGCTTATACGCCAGATTTACAGGCAACGGCTATGGTTCGATATGCTTGGTCTGCACTGGGTGGCACGATGGCTGTGCAGGGCGATGTAAGCTACTCTGATGAGTTCTACTATAATGCACGCAACTTTGACGCAGATAAGTTCTCTAGCTATGTAATGGCGAATGCGCGAGTCTCTTGGCTGTCTCAAGATGGCAAGCTGTCTGGTGCCTTAGCGATTAGAAACCTGACTGATGAGCGAGCTGGTATTCAGGGCTTTGATCTAGCGAATCTCTGTGGCTGTAATGAGGTGTCTTATCGTGCTCCTCGATATGTCTCGGTATCGATAAAACGCGAGTTTTAAGCGAATAAACCCCCTGTCAGTCGTGTGGCCGGCAGGGGTTTACTAAGAAACTTTAAGTGATAACGTATTTTAGGTACTACGAGAGTAAAATTTTAAAGATACTAATCTATAGAAGATACTAAGCTATATAAAGCATATAGAATAAAAGAACCCTGAACATGAAGGAATACAGAGAATGAATGACCTCTCGCGTCGTAACTTCATCGCCTCAACGGGCATCGGCTTGGCCGGATTGGCTGCTGGCGGGGCGCTACTCAGTCCTAGGCAAGCTCAGGCAGTTTCTCTTCCCCTCAAGACTCTCACCAAGGTTCAAGCGCTTACGCTTGGCGCCCTAGGTGAGGCTCTTGTTCCCGGGGCGCTCGAGGCGGGCATTATTCAATACATAGACAAGCAGCTAGGTGAGCCCAACACCCTGTTGATGCTCAAATATCTGGGTGTGGATACCAGTGCTATGCCTGGGTTTTACCACAGTGCGTTAGATAGCGCCCGCAGCCTGTCTAACCGTTTATTTAAAAAATCTCCTGAGGCCTTAACCGCGGATGAGGCTCTGGCTTGGGCTGAAAATATTGCAGCTAGTACCGACAAAGAATGGCAGGGTCCCCCGGCAGGCTTCTTCTTTTTTGTCATCCGCGCAGACGCCTGTGATGTCGTCTTTGGCTCCAGCGCTGGTAGCGAGGCGCTCAATATTCCGTATATGGCGCATATAGCCCCAACCACCAGCTGGTGAACCAATGAAACCTTTAGCCTCAAATCCACAGTATGATTGTGTCGTCGTTGGCTCTGGCGCCTCCGGTAGCATCATCGCTGCTAAGCTCGCAGAGGCCGGTCAGTCGGTGTTGATTTTAGAAGCGGGTCCCAGCCGAGATCTTAAAGACCTGATCAGTTCGCAGTTGTGGGCACGGCAACTTAAATGGTCTGGTTCAGCCGTAGAAGAAGAGGGAAATCACAAAATAGGCCATGGCTTTAATGCTGGATTTGGTGCCGGAGGTTCAGCATTGCACCATTATGGTGTCTGGCCGCGTCTGCACAGCAATGATTTCGACATTCTGTCTAAACACGGTAAAAATATCGATTGGCCCATCAGTTATGAAACCCTGCGCCCCTACTATGACGAAGTTCAGGCGGATGTGGGTATTAGCGGCGATGCCAAAGCCGAGATATGGCGCCCTAAAGGTGAGCCCTACCCCATGCCGCCGTTACCCGTTTTTGCTCAGGGGCAGGTGATTAGCCAAGGTTTCAGCGCCATGGGGCTGACCACAGCACCGATTCCACTGGCTATTAATAGCGTGCCCTATAAAGGCAACCCGTCTTGTGTCTACGATGGCTGGTGTGATGCCGGCTGCCCAATTGGCGCGCTTAAAAATCCACTGGTAACCCATCTCAAACAGGCTATCTTGGCTGGAGCTGAGATTCGTTACGATGCACAGGTGACGCGTGTATTGACTGACAAGACGCGTCAAGATATCGCTAGTGGCGTGGAATATGTTGACAGAGATGGCCACACGCAGCGTGTTCGAGCGGGCAGGGTGGTCGTGGCTGCCTTTACGGTGCAGACGGTACGTATCCTTTTGAATTCAGTGCGCGCCAATGGCGTTGCCCTAGGTAATCAGTTTGATAATTTAGGTCGCTACCTGACGACTCATGCCGGTCGTACAGTGTTTGGTTTATTCTCTGATCAAACTGATCCCCATTTGGGTCCTACAGGTGGACAGTTGATCTGTCATGACCATTACGATGATAAGACGGCGATCAAAGATAGCTTTGGTTCCTATCAATGGCTCATCGCCAATGCAGTTAAACCTAATGGGCTGCTGGGTTATGCCAATAGCCGACCGGATATTTTTGGCTCAAAACTACAGCCATTTATGGCTAAGGCTGCCAAGCATCTCGGTAACATGCTGTATGTCGGTGAAGATCGCTCGGTACGAGAAAACCGTATCATGCTGAGTGATAAGACAGATAAGTTTGGTATTCCAGTTGCCCGAACCGTGCACAATGCCGGTCCGGAACAGGACGCTCAGATGGCGTTTGCCATGGCGGAGGGTGAAGCGATCTTCCGCGCTGGCGGTGCTACAGAGGTATGGACTGGGCCTCGTGCGCCTATCCATATTATGGGCGGTGCGGTGATGGGATCGAAAGAACAAACCTCTGTGACTGACGATCTAGGTCTGGTGCATGGTACCGACAATCTCTATGTGGTCGGGCCGAGCGTGTTCCCTACCAGCGGTGCGGTAAATCCTACCTTTACGGTCAGTGCTCTGGCCTATCGCACGGCTGAACATCTGATCAAAACCGGCTGATAAGTGACACAACATTCCCTTTGGCAGAGCTCTTTAGATCAGTCTCGGGCGATCATCGGCTTAACGAGCCTTGAGTTGAAAAGCTTCCTGCCTTTGGATTGCGGCACTCTGCCGAAATTTTGAGGTTCCTGTCGATAGTGGACTGTATTGATAAGTTCACGAGAAGACGGCAGTTCCGCGCTAAGTATATTGACCTAAGCTGCGGCGACTGCGCTGGTAGGTACCATCGTGATACTGGCGAGCGCCCAGTAGGGACTAGAGTAAGGCGCCGATGGGCTGGCGCGTCATTGGGCATCTCGACATCCGCTATAGGCAAGAGGCGTTTAAAACGCAGCAATACCGGTAATAGCGCGTCCGAGTATCAGGGCGTGGATATCATGGGTGCCCTCATAGGTATTGACTGTTTCTAGGTTGAGCATATGGCGCATAACCGGGTATTCATCGGAGATGCCATTACCACCGAGCATGTCTCTAGCTTCCCGGGCAATGGCCAGTGACTTGCCGCATGAATTGCGCTTGATCATGGAAACCGTCTCAGGAGACAGTTGATCAGTCTCCTTGAGGCGCCCAGCTTGCAAGCAGGCCTGCAAACCAATAAATATTTCGGTCTGCATATCGGCAAGTTTCTTTTGAATCAACTGATTGGCCGCTAGCGGTCGTCTAAATTGACTGCGTTCTAGGGTATAACCGCGAGCAGCACGCCAGCAGGCTTCGGCAGCGCCTAATGATCCCCAGGCGATACCGTAACGAGCATTACTCAGGCAACTCATAGGGCCTTTTAAACCCTGCACATTAGGCAATATGGCGTCTTCACTGACCAACACGTCCTGCATGACAATCTGTCCAGTAGTTGAGGCGCGTAGGCTTAATTTGCCGGTAATTTTCGGCGTAGTCAGACCGGCTAGCCCTTTGTCCAGAATAAAACCACGAATGGCATTATTCTCGTCGCGTAGCTTGGCCCAGACGATAAGAACGTCGGCAAATGGCGAATTGGAGATCCACATCTTGGCACCATTTAGGAGATAGCCGCCCTCGACTTTCTTGGCATTAGTTGTCATGCCGCTGGGGTCTGAACCGTGATCGGGTTCAGTTAAGCCAAAGCAGCCTATCGCTTCACCCGTCGCTAGTTTAGGCAGATATTTCTCTTTTTGCTGTTCAGAGCCAAAGGCATAAATGGGGTACATAACCAGACTGGACTGCACGGACAACATCGAGCGGTAACCAGAGTCGACCATTTCAACGGCCCGCGCAGTCAAGCCATAGCTAACATAGCTGACGCCGGCACAGCCATAACCTTCGATAGTCGGTCCCAACAGGCCCAGAGAACCCATCTCTGTAAAAATGTCCAAGTCGGTTGTTTCATTGCGATAAGCGCTCTGAATTCTCGGGGCAAGCCTATCCTGTGCATACTGCTCGGCAGTATCCCTGACCAGGCGCTCTTCTTCTGTTAACTGTTGATCCAGTAAAAATGGATCTTCCCAATTCATGGGGGGCCATGCTGATGTCATTATTTGCTCCTAAAGAATTTAGCAATGCAATAGCTTTGGTTGCTATTAAGATACGGCACTGCGGTAGGTTTAGCTTTCAGTAAGTATAGTGTAGAAGGCTTCATTGGTATCGTCTGCCATGGCAGCGGTACGCAGATTGGCGATATATTCGGCAGAAATACATTCGTTAGCACTGGCATTTTGGCAAATCAAAGATACCT
>Ga0222630_1000155_pt1 | contig 34472 bp, 34 predicted proteins | sample AntAcemetagenom3_FD_179842 | JGI IMG/M metagenome (GOLD analysis project Ga0222630, IMG submission 179842) | Saline water microbial communities from Ace Lake, Antarctica - #3 | ecosystem: Environmental > Aquatic > Non-marine Saline and Alkaline > Saline | place: Antarctica: Ace Lake | collected...
CTGTTTAATATGTTCTCTGGTGGCGCATTAGAGCGCATGAGTATCTTGGCCTTGGGTGTTATGCCGTATATCTCGGCATCCATCATTATGCAGTTACTGTCAGCGACGGTTCCAACATTAGAGCAGCTAAAGAAAGAGGGTGACAGCGGTCGTCGCAAGATCAACCAGTACACTCGGTATGGCACAGTTTTATTGGCCTTGATTCAGGGTACGGCTATGTCAGTCGGCTTTGCGTCGCAGGGCTTAGCTTACGAAGTAAACAGTTTGTTTTATATGGTGGCGATAGCGTCACTGGTCGCAGGCGCGGTGTTTTTGATGTGGCTCGGAGAGCAGATCACTGAGCGCGGAATTGGTAACGGTATTTCGATGCTCATTTTTGCAGGCATCGTCGCGGGGATTCCCGGCGCAATTGGTCAGGCACTGGAGTCAGCGAGGCAGGGTGATTTAAACCCGCTAACGTTAATTGTAGTTCTTATAATAGCCATAGCAGTTGTTTACTTTGTTGTGTTTATTGAGCGTGGGCAGCGTCGATTGACGGTTAATTATGCTCAGCGTCAGGGGCGTCAGGCATACAGTGCTCAAGCATCACACCTGCCGCTTAAGGTCAATATGGCGGGTGTAATACCTGCGATCTTCGCCAGTAGTTTATTGTTGTTTCCCACGTCGATCAGCCAGTGGTTTGGTCAGGGTGTTAATTCGCCGGCATGGTTACAGGATGCCGCATTGTTACTCGGCCCAGGGCAACCGCTTTATGTGTTGTTGTTCTCTGCTTTGATAATATTTTTTAGCTTCTTCTATACGGCGTTGATGTACGATCCGCGTGAAGTAGCCGGCAACTTGAAAAAGGGTGGTGCGTATTTGCCTGGGATTCGTCCCGGTGAGCACACTGCTAAATACATTGACAGCGTGACGACGCGTCTTACCTTGATCGGTGGTATTTACATCACATTGATCTGTTTGATGCCTCAGTTTCTGAATGTGTACTTTAATGTACCTTTCTATCTGGGTGGTACGTCATTGTTAATTGCGGTTGTTGTGACAATGGATTTTATGGCTCAGGTGCAGTCGCATCTAATGTCTCAGCAATATGATTCGCTAATGAAGAAGGCCAATTTAAAAAATACTGGCCGTAAATAAAGAGGTGGTGCTGTGAAAGTACGTGCATCGGTTAAGAAGATTTGTCGTAATTGTAAGGTTGTCCGTCGCAAGGGTGTGGTTCGTGTTATTTGTAATGTAGAGCCGCGTCATAAGCAGCGCCAGGGATAATCTGGTTGATTTTTGGTAGATCTATCGGTATTCTAGCGCGCTCTTTTTGAGGCACTGATGGCTGCAAAGCTCAGGTGTCTCGTCAAGGATCGGTTAATACTGGTTAAACCTATAGTAGAAGTGGAGTAATTTGAATGGCCCGTATTGCCGGTGTCAACATCCCCGATCATAAGCACACAGTGATTTCACTGACCTATGTGTTTGGTATCGGTCGCCCAACTGCCAGAAAGATCTGTGCAGCGGTGGGTATTGCAGAGAACGTTAAGATTTCTGCATTAGACGAGAGTCAGCTTGATCTGTTGCGTACTGCTGTAGGGCAGAACGACGTAGAGGGAGACCTCCGCAGAGAAGTTAGCATGAATATTAAGCGTCTGATGGATTTAGGTTGCTATCGTGGCCTGCGTCATCGGCGTAGTTTGCCCGTACGTGGACAACGTACTAAGACGAACGCGCGGACCCGTAAAGGCCCACGTCGTCCCATTAAAAGATAATTAGGATCGGTTTCTAATGGCAAAAGCAGCAGCTAAGACGGCCCGTAAGAAGGTCAAAAAAACAGTTATTGACGGCATAGCACATATATATGCGTCGTTTAATAACACGATTGTTACGATCACAGATCGCCAAGGGAATGCGCTTTCCTGGGCAACGTCCGGTGGTTCCGGCTTTCGAGGCTCTCGTAAGAGCACTCCGTTCGCTGCGCAGGTTGCAGCTGAGCGAGCTGGAGAAGCTGCCAAAGAGTATGGCTTGAAGAATCTTGATGTTCAGGTTAAGGGCCCCGGCCCCGGCCGAGAGTCTGCGGTTCGAGCGTTGAATAACGCTGGTTACAAGATTACAAATATAACGGATGTGACTCCCGTGCCTCATAATGGCTGTCGTCCACCCAAAAAACGTCGCGTGTAAGAGAGAAAGAAAATGGCTAGATATCTCGGACCAACTTGTAAACTGTCACGCCGTGAGGGAACAGATCTTTTCCTTAAGAGCGGTGTGCGCCCATTAGAATCAAAGTGTCGCGCCGATAGCGCACCTGGCCAGCATGGTCAGAGCCGTGGTCGTCTTTCCGACTATGGTGTACAGCTACGCGAAAAGCAAAAAGTACGCCGTATCTATGGTGTGTTAGAGAAGCAGTTCCGTGGTTACTACAAAGATGCTGCCAGCCAGAAAGGTAACACCGGTGAGAACTTGCTGACCATTCTTGAAAAGCGTCTCGATAACGTTGTTTACCGAATGGGATTTGGCGCCACTCGCGCGGAATCGCGTCAGTTGGTCGCCCATAACTCTATTTTGGTTAATGGCCAGAAAGTTAATATTGCATCTTTTCGAGTTCAGGAAGGCGACACAGTCGGTCTTCGCGAAAAAGCTAAGAAGCAGCTGCGGGTTCAGACAGCGTTGCTGTTAGCGGCCCAACGCGGTGAAGTAGAATGGTTGCAGGTAGATTCGAGTAAAATGGAAGGAACGTTTACACGTAATCCGGATCGTTCTGATCTTCCCGCCGAGATCAACGAAAATCTGATCGTCGAACTGTACTCCAAGTAATCGCTGTTTAGCTCTTACAGGTAATATTATGCAAAATTCTGTTAATGAAATGCTTACACCTCGCAACATTGCTGTAACCGCTCATAACGCTACCCATGCAAAGGTGGTGCTAGAGCCATTAGAGCGTGGTTTTGGCCATACGTTAGGTAATGCACTGAGACGTATCCTGCTCAGTTCTATGACTGGCTGTGCCATCGTTGAGGCTGATATAGAGGGTGTTGAGCACGAGTACAGCACTATCGAAGGCGTTCAGGAAGACGTGATTGAAATACTGCTGAACCTCAAGGGTGTCGCGGTAGTGATGGAGGGTCGTGATGACACGACTGTGACGTTGGATGTCAAGGGTCCCTGTACGGTGACTGCTGCAGATATTGTAGTCGATAGCCATGTCGAGGTTATTAATCCTGACCATGTAATCGCCAACATCTCGAGCAAGACCCATCTTAAGATGCAGCTTCGAATTATTCGCGGCCGCGGTTATCAGCCTGCAGAGCAGCGAGTTAATGATGACGAAGGCGCGACTATTGGTCGGTTGCAGTTTGATGCGTCGTTCAGTCCAGTATTAAAAGTCTCATATAACGTAGAGAGTGCGCGTGTTGAGAATCGTACGGACCTAGATAAGCTGGTGCTAGAGCTCGAGACAAACGGCACTATTGATCCTGAAGAGGCTATACGTCGTGCTGCGACTATTCTTCAGCAGCAAATGGCGGTGTTTGTTGATCTTCAAGGTGAGTCTACTGACGAGCCTGAGGAGAAAGAGGAAGAGATCGATCCAAGTCTGTTACGTCCAGTTGACGATCTAGAGTTGACCGTTAGGTCTGCTAACTGTCTCAAGGCGGAGAGTATTTATTACATCGGTGATCTAATCCAGCGCACCGAAGTAGAATTGTTGAAGACGCCTAATTTGGGTAAGAAATCTCTTACCGAAATTAAGGATGTTCTGGCTTCTCGAGGACTTTCCTTAGGAATGCGCCTTGAGAACTGGCCACCAGCGAGCCTGAAAAGTGAACGCGAGTTAGTCTAAAACGCTTAGCCCGTATAGAAATTATTGCCGAGAATGCAACGAATTAAGGAAGTGAATCATGCGTCATCGTTATAGCGGTCGCAAACTAAATAAGACTGGCACTCATAAGAGAGCCATGTTTCGTAATATGACAGCATCTCTAGTTGAGCACGAGTTAATTAAAACAACTTTGCCGAAAGCTAAAGAGCTGCGTTGTTTTGCGGAGCCCTTCATCACTCTGGCTAAGGAAGACAGTGTTGCTAACCGCAGGCTTGCGTTTGATCGTCTGCGCAACAAAGCGACAGTGGGCAAATTATTTACTGACTTAGGTCCTCGCTATCTAGAGCGTCCAGGAGGGTACTTACGAATTCTTAAGTGCGGTAACCGCTCGGGTGATAACGCTCCGATGGCGTATGTTGAGTTAGTCGGTCGTGTCGTTGCTGCGGTGGAAGAAACTGCGGAAGCCGTTGCCGAGTAAGAGTCCACAAGCATTTGAAAAGGCCGAGCTATCCGCTCGGCTTTTTTTTGCCTATTTTTTTCGCCTACGCCCTTGACTGAATTGCCTAGCCTGACGATGCCTTTGATTATAGCGGCCGATTAGGAAACCCTAAATCGGCCGCTAGCAAGGCGGCTTTGCTAGCCTAAGTTACAGACCCTTGGCCGGGCTTGACGGAATGGGTGATCCCTTGGGTGTGCCGTTTAGCGATGGTCGAAGTACTCTTGCGTATCCATGCTCATTATCCGCAAGGGACCCCCCCAGACATAGCCTGTATCCAAAGCAAACAGGTTGACTCCGCAGTCCTGGCCTCGCAGCGCGGCCCAGTGGCCGAAGATAACCTTGTTATTACGAGTCTTGCGGGCCGAGTAGCTAAACCAAGGCGCAAACGGCGGCACGGAGTTGAGACCATCCCTAGACTCGAGGTCTAAAGCGCCGGTAGCTGTGCACAGACGCATGCGTGTCAGGTAATTAGTAATGGCTCGCCAACGCTCAGGCCCTTCAAGATCTTCCCGCCAGACTGATGGTTGGTTGCCATACATGTTTTGAAAGTAGACGCCACTGTCCTCGGATCTTAAAACCGCACTGACCTCAGCGGCAAGCCTCTGAGCAGTCAGGAGATCCCACTGTGGAGGAATGCCAGCATGAACTAGAGTATAGTCGCCAACAGTCAGAAGTAGTGGCTGTTGCTGCAGCCAATTCAGCAGCTCCTCTCTGTCAGGCGCTGCTAATATGAGCGCTAAACTGTCGTGGGGCGTGGCCGTTCTTACTCCCTTTGAGATTGCCAGAAGATGCAGGTCGTGGTTACCCAGCACCATCTTAAATGCAGGACCTAAGCTTTTACAAAATTGCAAAGTCTCTAGGGACTTTGGGCCACGATTAACCAGGTCACCCACGGCAATAAGCTGATCCTGTGCGGGGTCAAAAGCAAGCTTTTCGAGTAACTCCTGCAGAGGGTCTAAGCAGCCTTGCAGGTCTCCTACAGCATAGCTCGTCATGGTTTAATGAACAGCATGTGGCATCGACAGTAAAAAAGGTTCTATGGCAGCATCAAATGGCTCACCCTCATCATAGGTAAGTTGATAGGACCCTTCCATAGTGCCAATTGGGGTGGCTAGCACCACACCGCTGGAATATTTGTAAATGTCGCCTGGCGCCAACGTCGGCTGCTCGCCAATCACGCCGAGGCCACGCACTTCCTTGCGTTCCTGATTAGCATCTACAATAATCCAGTGCCTGCTCAGCAGTTGCACGGCCAGACTGGCACGATTTTCAATTGAGATGTGGTATGCGAACACATAGCGACCGTCCTCAGGCTTTGACTGGTTATCGAGGTATTCAGTGCTCACGCTAATAGCTATAGGGTTTTTCATACTGATTGATTCATTCTCTCGTTGATATGGTTTGCAAGGCTAACGTAGTCCGCCACCGAAAGCTGCTCTGGTCGCTTTGACAGGTCAATTCCATGATCAGTGACCTGCAAATAATCGGCATACGGCCGCAGGCAGTTTCGCAAAGTCTTCCGACGCATCTGAAAACTCTGCCGCACCAACTGGCTAAGCAATTTTTCATTATCGGCTTTAAATGGCTTCTCTGTATGAGGCTTTAGCCGCACTACGGCTGACTGGACCTTAGGCGCAGGACGAAAGGACTCTGGGGGCACAGGAATCAGCGGCATCACTCTGCAATGATATTGAATCATTACAGAGAGACGGCCATAGATCTTATTCCCTGGGGCGGCAGACAGTCGGTCGACTACCTCGCGTTGCAGCATAAAGTGCATATCCTCAATAAGATGGCCCACAGTCAAAAGGTGAAAGAGTAACGGTGTCGAAATATTGTAGGGCAGGTTACCGACCAACCTGAGCTTACGGCCATCATAAAACTGTTCAAAGTCAGTCTTCAAAGCATCGCCGTTATGGACTGAAAAGCCCGGCTGGTCGACAAATTTCTCTTCGAGAAACTTAACCAAATCTCGATCCAACTCTAGCACTGACATATTTGGACATCCCGTGATGAGCTGCTCAGTAATAGCTGCCATACCCGGGCCTATCTCAATCAGATTGTCACCCGGCTTAGGTGCCACGCAGGCAACGATCTGACTAATGATCTGCTGATCGATCAAAAAGTTCTGCCCAAAACGTTTTCTAGCCTGGTGGTTAATAGTCAAAAATTACTCGCTTTAGCCATATTGACTGCGATCCCAATAGCTGCCTTTAGACTACCATTACTGGCGGCCCCAGAAGCGGCCAAATCAAGCGCCGTGCCATGATCAACAGAGGTTCGAATGATGGGCAAGCCTAAGGTTATATTAGCTGCACTACCAAAGCCTTGAAACTTAAGTACTGGCAGCCCCTGATCGTGATACATAGCCAGAACGGCATCAGCACTGTCTAAGTATTTGGGCGTGAACAAAGTATCGGCGGGTAACGGACCAACAATATCAATTCCACGCTGTCTAAACGATTCCAAAACTGGGGATATTATGTCTATTTCCTCAGAACCCAAATGACCCCCTTCTCCCGCATGCGGGTTAAGCCCGCAGACTAAAATCCTAGGGTTATCGATGCCAAACTTAGTCCTCAGTTCTAGGCTGAGGATAGTCAAAATATTATTGAGTAGCTCAGGCGTGATTGCGTCAGCCACATCACGCAGTGGCAGATGGGTAGTCGCCAGTGCAACACGCAGTTTCTCCGAGGCTAGCATCATTACCACCGTCTTGGTGTGCGTCAAAGCCGCAAGGTATTCGGTATGTCCGGTAAAGATTATACCAGCATCATTGAGGATCGATTTTTGCACGGGCCCCGTGACTAGGCCGTGACACTCGCCAGTTTGCACCGCTTTGACTGCGGCATCGATACAATCTAGAACATACTGGGCATTGCCGATCGCCAACTGCCCAGGGACAACTGGCTCTGACAGTCGAATGGGTACCACAGCTAACTCAGAGGCTACCGCTGCCCTATCGCTAGGCTCAACCAACGTCAGTGGCAAACCTAGTTGAGAGGCGCGGCTTAGCAGGAGATCAGGGTCAGCAAAAGCAATCATTACATGCTTGTGTGCTTTCTGTACTGTCTGAATTAACAGATCAGGCCCAACACCGGCGGGTTCCCCCGGGGTCAGTGCTAGGCTTATGGTCATGACGGATTGGACTCTTTAATTTCGATAAATGCCTCATCGCGTATTTCCTGCAACCACACCTGTAGCTCTTCTTCATACTTGCGCTCACGCAACATATTCTGAGCACGATTGCGCAAAATTTCGCTACTGAAATCTTGATCTCGGCGCTGAGTAACCTGCAGAATATGCCAACCAAACTGCGATGCGAAAGGCGCGCTGATTTCATTTAGCGCTATCGAATTCATTGTCTCTTCAAATTCAGGTACAAACATTCCAGGTGTAGACCAGCCCAAGTCACCACCTTTTAAGGCGGAGCCAGGGTCTTCCGATAGTTGCTTGGACAGCTTTGCAAACTCATCACCGGCCAATACCTGCTCGCGGAGACCATTAAGTTCAGCAATAGTTGCCTGTTCATCGCGAATTTGATTAGGCTTGAGAAGTATATGGCGCGCAAAGTGCTGCTCAATAAGCTGCTTGCCCCCGCCGCGTCTCTCATAAAGCTTTAACAGATGGTAGCCAGCATCACTACGAATAGGATCAGATACCTGTCCCAGTTCGAGCTGTTCAACAGCGTCGATAAAAACGCCAGGCAATTGAGCCATTTTACGCCAGCCTAGATCACCGCCTTGGAGGGCTGATTGGTCCGCTGAATTGGCTATAGCTAACTGTCGGAAGTCGGTGCCATTGGATGCTTCAGTTTGAAGTTTCTGTGCACGGGCTAAAATGCCATCAGTATCATCTTTGCTCGATCCTGTTGGTACCGATAGTAAAATCTGACCTACGTTAACGTCTGGCGATATCAAAAAGCGTCCTTCTTCAGAGGTGAGGAAATTATCCAGCTCTTGCTCACTAATGCGGATGCGGCGCATGACCTTGCCCTGTTGTACACGTCTAATAACCATTTCATTGCGGATTTCTTCACGAACCACGGCGATGGTACCCCCGCGGGACTGAATCTCAGTAATATACTGCGCAATGGTTAGGCCGTTACTCTGCGCAACCCGAGTAATCGCCGCGTTAAGTTCTTCGTCGGTGATGCGAATACCTGCGTTATAGCCCATATTGAGCTGAAGCCGCTCAGAGATCAGTCGCTCTAGTACCTGCTGTAATATGATTTCCTGAGGTGGTGCCTGAGTGCCAGACTGTGCAATCTGTTCATTAATTGTCATCATACGCTGCTGTAACTCGCTATTTAGAACGATATCGTCATCGACTATGGCAACAACCTTATCCAGCATTGTCACCTGAGCGGAGATACTGAGCGAGATCGACAGCGCTACAGACATTAGAGCTAAATGTAGTTTAGAAATTGACCTGAGATTCATAACCATATATACCTTTTTCGAGCATCGTGTCTACCCGGCCGCTGTTACTGGCCAGACCTTTAAATTGTACTTGAAGCATTATTCCATCTTGAGACCGCAAGTCCCGTTCTGGGAACAACATAGAATCTTCTCTGTCTATCCAACGACGCCAAACCAACGTCGCACGCCAGCAGCAACTGTTATATTCCAAACCGCCGAAGATATCGACATTTCGCTGATTGGTAAAGTCGCGACTCCAGCGCCCGACCAGATTGATATTACCCCGCAACGGCACCATGCCAGATATATTTGCCTGCTCAATATTGGTCTTATAAGAGCGCTGTTCAAAAAGGCGTGGGTCATCTCGCGTATATCTATGGGTCAGGTTAAATAATCGGTTTTTACCGTCATTGTAGCGTACTCCAATACTCGCTTTTTCTATAAGACTCTCGCCTTTATCGTAAACAACATCACCCGTTATGCGCCAGTTGGCTTTAAATCTAGCGTTAAAATCTAAGGCCGTGAGAGACTGACTTAACTCTGTCGTAGATCCTGGTAGTTTGACCAGTCTGTCCGCATAGTAAATCGACTGAGCTAAACTAATTTTAAAGCGCTCCTGACCGGTTTTCTTACTGATAAAACGGCTGGTCAACGCGACGGTCAGTCGTTGCTCATCGGCAATCCGATCGCCGCCTCCAAAGCGATTGTCAGCAAATAGTCGATCATAGGCTGCTGTCATTTCGCTGGTATCAAAATCTGGCAGCGCAGACTGGTCTTTCATGGCTGCATTAACGTAGTACAGTCTTGGCTCCAGTGTTTGGGTCATGTCCCCCAGCCAATGGTTATCTCGCTCGAGAAAAAGCCCTCCATCAATGGAATACACCGGCACGGTCACTGATGGACTGTCGTTGATGAATGCGCTGTTATTTAGGTCTAGATCATAGGCCCTATGCCTGATCGAGACCTTGGGCGTAATATATCCCCAGGCCCACTCATTAGCCCAGCTCAGACTGTAGTCTATGCGGCTGCGACTACCCGTCACATAACTAGGATCGTCTTTGCGGTCAAACATCGAATACTCATGGTCCAGTTTTAGCGCTAGGTTATTATCGAATCTGTAGTACCCGCCTGCTGTAATTCTAGGTAGGATTTCGTACTGTCTATTAAGGCCCTGAGTAATCAGCTGATGATCGAGGGTATCGATACCATAATTCCAATTTTGGGTTTTGTAGCCGACAGATGCGCGCTGCGCTAGATGGGTGGGGCTGGTATCGTCGACGCTAAAGTCACCGAAGTCATCAAAATACTCGAAGTCACTGACCTTGCTATAGTCCAGAGTGGTGGACCAGGGGCGATTAATGCCGCCATTATGCTTGATGCTACCGCTGTACCTGTCTTCACCTTCATTAGGCCGCAAGCCAGTGACGCTATTTACACTGCTGATGATCTCACCGGTCAAAGGATCTTTTTTGGTGATGCTTTTGCCGCCCTTGTCGTTGCCAAGGTAACTTGCGGCCACCTCGGTCATTGACCAGGCGCTTAGGTGACGTCCCTGAATTTCCAAGGCGGCGCCCCGCTCTTGAATGTAACGAGGGGTAATAATGGCGTCATAATTTGCGGCTATATTCCAGTAAATAGGCTGTTCGTAATCGACGCCATTGTCACCATGAACACTTAATGAAGGAAATAAAAGTCCACTAGTGCGGCGATCGGTGACTGGGAATGTCAGGTACGGAAAATAAAAAACTGGCACCTCCTTCACTTCCATGCGTACGTTTTTCATCGTCGCAAACCCAGTATTCTGGTCGATAGCCAGCTTACCACTCACAAGCTGCCAGATTGAGTCGCCGGGCTTACAGGTTGAAAAGCTGGCCCGATTCAGTGAAATAATTCCGTCTTTAGTGCGCGAGAGGCTATCGGCCGTGCCATGGGCAGACCCTGTGTGGATGACGTAGGTAGGATTGTCGATCAAGATTTCTTTGCTGTCTGTTTGTATGCTAGCACTGTCTCCCAACAACAGTAAACCAGGCTCACGAAACTGCACGTTACCTTGCATTTTAATCAGGCGTTGGACTTGATATATCTCAGCGCTGTCGCTGCGCGCCTGGCGATAGCCTTGTGAGAACTGCACATCACCCTCAAGTAGTGCCGCGCTTTCAGTAATAGCCTCGGTGCTATTGGCATTAATGCGCAGAGACGCATCATCCGGATCCCTCTCGGCATCTGGGTAATCTCTCTTGGGCTCAATATAGCCACCACAACAGTTGCTGTCGACAAGGCGCTTCTGCTCGCCAGTCATGTCGTTTCTATCGACCCAATCGAGATTTAGACCGCTGCCAACCCTTGGCTCTTCGGGATCAGCGACTGGAATGGACGTTCGACCGGCTGGACGATAACGCTGAGTGTCATCTTGATATTGCTGTTTTCTGCATAGCCACTGACCATTGTTACTGGCAGCGCAGTCCCAGTTTGGCATAGATGGCGCATCCTCAGCAGCGGCTGCACAGGGCATTGTTGCCCCAATTACTAGGACTAACCATAACCAATTGCATTCCAGCGGTTGCTTAGTTCGCAGCATTGAGAGAATTTCAGTCAAAACCGGAGTCCAGCGATTAATGTAGAGGACGATATTTTACCTGATATCTACCGACAGTAGAGGCCTGAATTGCAGTAAATAGGCTAGAATAGCCCCCTTTTAGTGCGGTTAAATGCTGTCCGCGCGAGATATTGCCATACAGCAATTGAATTGCAGGGGTTTACTGAGCAGTGAGCGAGTGAAAAATCAAGATAAACAGGCCTTTATGGATTGGATTATGGCCAATATTCCTACCAAAAATAGCCTTCAGGGTCCGCTGCAGGTCGAAGCTCTTGCTGGAGACGCCGGATTTCGGCGCTATTTCCGATTGAACACTCAGCCCAGTCTAATCGCAGTTGATTCACCGCCGGCCCAAGAGAATAACCCAGCCTATGTTTCCGTGGCTATGGCGTTTCAGGCTCAGGGCATACGCACCCCAATCATTTATTCGGTCGACTTTACCCGAGGCTTTTTATTGCTCGAAGACTTTGGTTATGATCTCCTGCAACCCCTGCTTAACGAGGACAGCCTCGGGGAGTATTATCAGCAGGCAGAATCGACTCTACTGGTGATTCAGCAAACCGCGCCACAGGCGCAAACATTTCCGGTTTATGATGCCCCGCGACTACTCGCAGAGATGACTCTTTTTGGGGACTGGTTTCTAGGTGAAATGCTTGGCATTAGCCTTGATAGAGATGAAATATCTTTTTTGGATACGGTGTTTAACGTATTGATCGAGAGCGCACTATCTCAGCCTCAGGTTGTGGTGCACAGAGATTATCATTCTCGAAACCTCATGCTTTTGCCAGATAAGAGCCTCGGTGTGATTGACTTTCAGGACGCGGTTCTGGGACCAGTGACCTATGACCTGGTGTCGTTACTGAAAGACTGCTATGTACGTTGGCCTGCAGAACATATGCGAGAGAGGGCAATTGCCTTCAAGACTCAGTCTCCCCACTGCGATGCTTCAGACCAGCAGTTTCTGCGCTGGTTTGATTTGATGGGTATGCAACGGCACATCAAAGTTATGGGTATCTTTGCTCGTTTAGCGCTACGCGATGGCAAGCGAAGCTACCTTGAAGACTTACCCCTAGTTATTCGCTACAGTCTGGAGGCAGCAAAAGCCTATCCGGAAACGGCTAAATTTTATGATTGGTTTTTACAGCGCGTCGAGCCGGTGTTGTCAGCGCAAGCTTGGTACAGCGACTGGCAAATGGCTGGTGAACAACCATTTGTGCAGGATGGTGTTACATGAAAGCGATGATTTTGGCTGCGGGCTTGGGCAAACGGCTGCGCCCGTTGACCGAGACAACACCGAAGCCGCTGCTGCAAGTTGGTGACAAACCACTACTGCAATATCATCTTGAGCGTTTGGCTGCTGTCGGTATTACCGAGGTTGTAATTAATACCAGCTGGCTAGCCGAGAAGATTGAAGACTACTTTGCCGATAGCACGGCATTGGGCGTAAATATTCACTGGTCTCGGGAGTCGTTTCCTCTCGAAACTGGGGGGGGTATTGCCAAGGCGCTGCCACTGTTAGGCAGTGACCCATTTTTGCTGATTAATGGGGATGTTTGGACGGACTTTCCCTTGGGGCGGTTTCAGCTGGCCGCTGATGCTGAAGCCCATCTTATTCTTGTTGATAACCCCGAGCACCATCCTCAGGGAGACTTTGCCCTGGTGAGTGACAGGGTGACTTTGGACGTTAGCCCCCGGTACACTTTTAGTGGGATTAGTGTGGTGCGGCCGCAGCTATTCGCCCGATATCAGGCTCAACATGGAGGGCTTGACAGCTTTCGCTGGCTTGACGTTATGCGCCCTGAGATCAAGTCGGGCCTGGTGACTGGCGAGCGTTATGTCGGGCAGTGGTGGGATGTGGGAACCGTAGAACGTCTGACTTTACTGGATAATCAGTTAAAACAGGCTTTGAAGCATGATCGCGATGGCTTTTGACACAGTCAGTTGAATGGGTCCGCTAGCCGCGAGGTAGTTAGAGGCGAGCGAATATTAAAAGTCATTATTTTTGGGTTAATGATAGCAGGGCTGCAGTTGATGACGACTTGTCCATCGGGGGCATATCTGGAATTTATTGGATATTAGTAGGAGCACTTTGTGACGAAATCAGTTGGTTATGGCAGTGATTATGTTGCCAATGGTGGTTTGCGGTGACGCCGCAATTAAAACGACTATCGCTGTGGGCAGCGCCTCTGATTGGGACTGCTGTGGCAGTGCTCATGCTGCAAACTGGATGGGGGCGTGAAGGTGCTCTCACCGCAGGACTTACGGTCGTTTGCGCACTTTGGTGGGTGTTTGAACCTATCCCTATTCCCGCGACAGCAATGATTCCACTAGGCGTATTTCCACTGCTTGGTATTCTTGATGGCAAACAGGTAGCGCAGGCCTACGGTGACCCACTGATTTTGCTACTGATGGGCGGCGCCATGCTTTCTAAGGCTATGGAGAAAAGTGGTGCCCACCGGCGTCTAGCACTCTCAATGGTCAGTCTTTTTGGCGGTGATAACCAGCGGCGTCTAGTTTTTGGTTTTATGGTTGCGTCGGCGGTGTTGAGTATGTGGGTTTCCAATACGGCGACCACATTAATGTTGTTACCGGTGGCCTATGCTGTGCTCGACAGTGCGTCCGACGAGGATTCTAGACATTTGGCTGTGCCCCTCTTTCTCGGTATTGCTTACGCCGCGAGTATTGGCGGCTTAGGGACACCGATAGGCTCGCCGCCCAATATTGTATTTCTGAAAATTTATGGTGAGGCTACGGGTACCGTGCCGAGCTTTAGCCAGTGGATGCTGTGGGGGTTGCCTGTCGTAGTGCTGCTGCTGCCTCTAGCAGGTCTATGGATTACTCGTCATTTGGGAGCGACTGCGCCGGTAAGAATTCCCCTAGCAGGTCTTTGGCGTACAGAAGAGGTGAGGGTCTTAGTCGTTTTTTCGCTGACAGCGCTGGCCTGGATTACATTAAAGGAGCCTTTTGGTGGTTGGACGAGTTTGTTCGGTGTACCTAATGCCAACTATGCTGCAGTCGCCCTCACGGCAGTGGTACTATTATTTGTATTACCCAATGGCCATGGTGGTAAATTGTTGGATTGGGAGTCCGCCTCATCCATCCACTGGGGTGTTCTACTGTTATTTGCCGGTGGCATTGCCATCGCCAAAGCCTTCACTGTGACGGGCATTAGCCAGGCGATTGGAGAATCGTTGTCAGGCGTAACCAGACTATCCATTATTATGCTAATTGCTGCCGTGGCACTGGCGGTGACTTTCTTAACCGAAATTACCAGCAATACTGCAACCGCTACGTTATTGATGCCGATTCTGGCCGCAGCCTCTTTGGGGGCCGGCTTTGATCCTGCATTGTTGATGCTGCCCGCTGCACTTTCTGCCAGCTGTGCTTTTATGTTGCCAGTGGCAACAGCGCCTAATGCGATTGTATTTGGTACGGGAAAAATCACCGTCGAACAGATGGTCCGCGAGGGTTTTGCTCTAAATCTTATGGCTGTAGCGGTGATTACATTGGTGGTGTATTTTTGGTTAGCTGTCTAGTAGGAGTTTGATGTTGCCGGCTTGAAGTGTTTGACTGCCAGCAATGGACAGCACCAGCGTCGCCATTTCATCCCAGATATCGGCACGGCGCGCGCCCTTAATGCCTCGGTCGATCGCCCCAGCCTGATATAGAAACATTCTCAAATGGGCCGGTTTACAGCGTTGCAGCGCACGCCGAAATAGGCCCATTCGATTGTCCCAAACCCCGGCATTTTTAAGCGCCCAGTCACTGTGTTGACCAAGAGCAACCTGCTCGCTGGCCCTGACCAAAATACGCAGTTCGCGAGTAATCGCCCAAAGTAATGACAACGGGTCCGCCCCTTCATTTTTTAAACCGCGCAATGATTTAGCCGCTGACTGTGCTTCACCCATGAGCATTCTGTCGATAAATTCAAATAGATTATATCTGGCACTGTCCGCCACTACCGATGACATAGTGCTGGCGTTCACCTTGCCGTCGAGTGATAATAATTTGAGTTTTTCAATTTCTTGTACCGCGGCCAAAAGATTGCCTTCTACGCGGTCGGCCAGTATTTGTACGGCCTCTGAGTTGGCTTGAATTCCGCTCTGGTGGAGCCGCTGCTGAATCCATTTGGGCAGGTCATCACCCTTCACCGGCCAAACTTGAATATGAGCGCCCACGGACTCCAATGCTTTTAACCATTTGCTGTTTAAGGCGGACTTTGCCAGTGACGGTAAAATAATGAGTAGGACATTATCGGTATTGGGGTTGGCGCATAATTCGGTCAGGGCTTTACTGCCTTTGTCGGCGGGTTTGCCATTAACGATACGAATTTCGAGAATTTTTTTATCAGAAAATAACGAAAGAGTATTGGCTTCGCTTATTAAACTGCTCCAGTCATAATTACTACTGTTACCCTCAACATGGAAAATTTCTCGTCCAGTGAAGCCCCGTTCTCGAGCGGCTAATCGAATAGCATCGGCAGATTCCTGAGCCAATAGAGGTTCGTCACCGCTAATCACATAGACTGGCAGTAGCTGTTTTTGCAGATGGCTGAAAAGTTGCTCCGCTCTGAATTTCACTGGCCTATTCTGTCTTTGCTGCCCTGCGGCACGTTCGCCCTATTGGCAACTGCGCGGAGGTGATTCAGGATCTGCCTAACAACTTCTTTATGCATGCTGTCTCTAAGGGTCCTCTCTTCCGTATCTGAAGACAGGATATCCTGTTCACTAAACTCATAGCTGCGTTCTACCGACGCTGTCGATAGAGGGGTAAGGGGAATTCCGTCTGGCCCAGCAATCAAGAAGTCGACCTCTTCATTGAGCTGGTACTCCGCGACCCGAGCACTTGCGTTAACTGCACCGGTGCGGCGGTTTTTCCTAACGTCGACAATTACTAATGAATAGGCGGCGCTGGTAGTATTGTCGACTAGATCAATATCAGACGCTTTCAACGCTCGGGTTAACGCCTGAATTAAAGGGCTATGAGAATCTATTGTCGACAGGTGTAAGCTACCAAAATCTTCCGGTACCATTTGCGAGTTTCGAAGCTGCCAGCCACAGGCTGACAGTAGTAAAATCATAGTGCCAAGAAATAGATTTTTCATTATGGGTAGCGCCCTCATTGACTAGTGGTTTCATACACTGGGTTTAGTTGGCCACTATATTAACCAATCTTCCCGGGACAACAATGATTTTACGTATGGTGAAGCCTTCGGTGAAGCGCTGCACATTACTGTCTTCGATCGCCATCTTTTCAATCGCCTCCTTAAGGGCGTCCGCCGCCACCTGAATCTTGCCGCGTACCTTGCCATTGACCTGAATGACCAGTTCAATTGAGCTACGCACTAGGGCGGATTCATCTAGCGCTGGCCAATCGGCGTCAACCACTGAGCGTTCGTTGCCCAGCGCCTGCCAAAGGCTATGACAGATATGTGGTGCGATTGGAGACAGTAATAAAATGGCACTGGTTAATGCCTCGTGGCGCACTGAAATACTCTGGGGGTCATCTGTAGTCAGTTTAGCTACGTTATTAAGCAATTCCATTATTGCAGCAATAGCGGTATTAAAGGTATTGCGACGACCGTAGTCATCGTTAACTTTATTAATCGTTTCATGGGTTTTGCGACGCAGACTCTTTTGACCATCGCTCAGGGTCGCTGGGTTTAAAGGCGCAACCTCACCCATAGCTAAGTGGGCATGCACCATAGTCCATAGCTTACGCAAAAAACGGTGGGCGCCAGATACGCCATCATCGCTCCACTCCAACGTTTGTTCTGGGGGCGCGGCAAACATAGTAAATAGGCGTACGGTGTCTGCGCCATGTTTATCAATGGCGACCTGTGGGTCAACGCCATTATTTTTAGACTTCGACATTTTAGTGACACCGCCGCTGTGCACCAGATTGCCGGTGGCGGTTTCCACTGCCTTTACCGTACGGCCTTTTGCGTCGCGATCGACAGTTACCTCCATTGGCGAGAGCCACTCTTTGCGGCCGCCATTATCACGGTAAAAAGACTCGGCTAAAACCATACCTTGGCAGAGCAGACTTTTGAAGGGCTCGCTGCTGTTAACCAGGCCCTCATCACGCAGTAGCTTATGGTAAAAGCGCGCATACAATAGGTGTAGAATCGCATGTTCAATGCCACCGACATACTGGTCAACTGGCAGCCAATAATTAGCGCGCTCAGGGTCTAGCATAGCGCTATCTAAGTCAGAGCAAGTGAAGCGCGCATGGTACCAAGAGGACTCCATAAAGGTATCGAATGTATCCGTTTCGCGATCGACCGCTCGGCCGTCAAGTTCAGCCTTTTTCCACTCAAGATCTGATTTGATAGGTGACTGTATGCCATCCATTTCTACATCAGTCGGCAGAATAACGGGCAGCCTATCGAGAGGTACGGGAATTTCCCCTCCCTCGGCTAGATTGTACATTGGGATCGGTGATCCCCAGTAACGCTGGCGACTAACACCCCAGTCGCGAAGACGGTAGTTGGTGGTCACCGAACCCTGGTTTACCACTTCAAGCGCTGCGGCGATAGCATCGAACGCCGCTGTGAAATCTAAGCCGTCATATTTGCCAGAATTAATCAGCAGACCCTTAGGCAAAAACGCTTCGGAGTCGATATCGCAGGCTTCCCCTTTCATGGGGCTGACCACCTGCTGGATAGCGAGGTTATATTTTTTGGCAAATTCGTAGTCGCGCTGGTCATGGGCGGGTACCGCCATAACCGCACCCGAACCATAGTCCATCAATACATAGTTGCCCACCCAAACAGGTACAGACTCGCCAGTGAGCGGATGTAAAGCGGTAATACCGGTATCCATACCGCGCTTTTCCATAGTCGCCATCTCCGCTTCGGAGACCTGTTGGGTCTGACAGTCCTGAATGAAAGCTGCCAGCTGCGGATTGCTTTGCGCAATCTTGAGAGCAATAGGGTGCTGGGTAGCTAGGGTTGTATAGGTCACACCCATCAGAGTGTCTGGTCTGGTGGTGTAGACTTCAAAACTGCCATAGTCACCAACCGCTGTGGCTAGGTCAAAGCGCATGTTGACGCCGCGACTCTTGCCAATCCAATTGCGCTGCATAGTTTTGACCTGCTCGGGCCAATGTTCTAAATCGTCTAAGTCATCCAGCAGTTGTTCGGCGTAGTCGGTGATGCGAATAAACCACTGGGGAATTTCCTTGCGCTCTACTGGACTGTCACAGCGCCAGCAACAGCCGTCTACAACCTGTTCGTTAGCCAACACCGTTTCATCGCGCGGGCACCAGTTTACCGCGCTGGTTTTTTTGTAAACCATACCCTTTTCGTACAGCTTGGTAAAAAACCACTGTTCCCATTTATAATAACTGGGCTCGCAGGTGGCCAGTTCACGAGACCAATCGATGCCAAATCCTAGGGATTTAAGCTGGGCCTTCATGTAGGCAATATTTTCCTGGGTCCATTTAGCTGGCGCGGTGTTATTTTGTATCGCCGCATTTTCCGCAGGTAGACCAAAGGCATCCCAGCCCATGGGATGCAGGACATTCTTGCCCTGCATACGCTGGTAGCGCGCTATTACGTCAGTGATTGTGTAGTTGCGCACATGGCCCATGTGCAACTTGCCGCTTGGGTAGGGGAACATTGCCAGGCAATAGAATTTTTCTTTGCTGGGATCTTCGGTGACCTCAAATGTCTTATTGTCGGTCCAGAATTTTTGTGCATCTCGCTCTATGGTGGCGGGACTGTAATGCTGATCGATTGTCATGAAAATTCACTGCTTATATGGTTGGCAAACAAGCGTGAATTATAGGGGAACTGCGGCCTATCTAACAGAGTTAGATAGGCCTTTCACTCAGATGTTCAGCTCGCCTGTCTGGCGGGAACGCCCAGTTCTTCGAGCTTTGTAGCCATATCTTCTGCCGAGGTAGCGGCATTGATCTGGCGGTCGATAAATAAGATCTTACCGTCTTTGCCAATATAAAAGGTATGACGGTTGGGGAGGCCATAAAAAGCCAGTACATCGTAGGCTTTGGCAACCTCTTTCGATGGATCGCTCAGCAACGGAAAGTCGGCCTCGGTCTCCGCCGCAAATTCTTGGTTAGTTTCCAGCGCATCAACGCTGGCCATAAAATAACTGACGTCGAGGCGTTTAAGCAGATGCCCATTCTGGGCTAGCGATTTACATTCGATTGTGCAGCCGCTGGTAAAGGCTTTGGGATACCAGGCAATAACAACAGCCTGCTTGTTATGAAACTGTTCGAGGCTGTAGGTTTTTCCGTCGGTGCCCTGCAGTGAAAATGCCGGTGCCTGATCGCCTACTTCCAGAGCACTGCCCAGTGCTGGAAAGACCAGCATTGCCAAGATAAGAAAGATTTTTGTTATGCTATTCATGTTTTTTTAATCCTATTTAATTTGCGTATCGATATTAACACCGCACAGCATAGCAATGCGGCAATGACGGTAGGCCAGCTACCAAAAAGTGCAAATGGCGTCTGACCCAGTCTCGGTCTGATGACACCCTTTAATTCTCCCGCCGTGAACTGCTCTAGCTGTTGATAGATATTACCTCGATAATCAACCAGCGCCGTAATCCCATTGTTAGTCCCGCGCATCAGAGGCTTGGCGTTTTCAATGGCTCGCATTCTCGCCATCTGCATATGCTGCTGAGGCGCCATTGAGCGACCAAACCAGGCATCATTACTGACTGTCATAATCATGCTAGCGTTTAATGCCGTCCTTGCCACTAGGTTTGGGTAGGCGATCTCATAGCATATCGCCGTGGCTATGGGCTGTCCCTTAGCAGACAGCAGCGGTTGGTTGGCATCCCCAGAGGAAAACGACGACATGGGCAAGTCAAAGAAACCATTTAAACCGCGCAGCGCATTCTCAAACGGAATGTACTCCCCAGCGGGAACCAGCCTGGTTTTGTCATACTGACCCCTAGAGTCGCCGAGCGCCATCATCGAGTTATAGATACGATGATCGAGGTAGCCACGTGTAGGTATACCTGTAAATAGCGTGGTTTGGTTCACTTTTGCGAGATTATCGACCTCAAGCAGATAATCCATAATAGACGCGGGTAGTGCTGGGATAGCGCCCTCTGGCCAAATAATGATATCTGCACCCCAGTAGGGCTCTGTCTGTTGGGATAATTGTTTTAAAATACTTTCGCGCTGGTTGGGAGACCACCTATCGGCCTGCTCTATATTAGGTTGGATTAGCACTACGGACAATGTGCGATCGGTGGCCGTCGTCCAGTCTATCTTTTGCAGCGCATAGCCACCGATAACCAGTGACGCTATCAAGGCTAAGGTGATAGTGGGGCCTAGGGCCAGAAAAGAGTCTTTACGACGCAGCGCCAGTTGCGTCAACGCTGCAGACCCAAAGGCTGCAAGATAGCTGAGACCCAGTACTCCAATGATGGGAGCCCAGCCATTTAACCAGTGATCAGTCAGGCTATAGCCCGCATAAAGCCATGGGAATCCGGTAAAAAGCCAGCTGCGGATCCATTCGCCAATGACCCAGATGGCCGGCAAACCGAGCATCAGAGATAAGGGGGTTTGAGGTATCAATGCGCTCAGTGTAAACGGCAGGGCAAATACGAAGGCCAAAAAAAGACAGAATATAACCGTGCCGAGTAATGCCACAGGCATCGATAGCAGGCCATGGTCATGCATGCTTACATAAACCCAACTAACACCCGATAAAAACAAACTCGAGCCAAATACCAGGGCTTTAATTAGCAGCTGTTTGGCAGGCTGCCGCTGCAGTTGCCAAAAGAATATTGCAATACTCAAAAATGTTAGGGGCCACAGTGACAAAGGGGCAAGCGCTAGGGGATACAGGGCGCCTGCCGCCAATAGTAATAGACATTCCTGGGCTCTGCTAAGTGACTTCATAGGTCGTTTTTAGTGACTTCCAGCTGACTAATTTTGCGGTTATCGCCAGCAGTTACCTTAAAATCAAATATTTCGATGCGGGTACTCTCATTGATCTGTGGCAGTCGTCCGAAGGCGTGACTAACCAGGCCGCCAACGGTATCAAATTCATCATCTGGCAGGCCGACATCAAAGAATTCATTAAAAGCACTGATTTCGGTGATCCCCTCAACAAGATAACGATTATCGCCATTGCCCCTAATCTGCTCGGGTTCATGCTCATCGGTCTCGTCTTCAATTTCACCGACAATCTCTTCGAGCACGTCTTCAATGGTTAGCAGTCCGGACACACCACCATATTCGTCCACTACAATAGCCATATGATAGCGATGCTCGCGAAACTCTTGCAGCAAAATATTTAGGCGCTTGCTCTCGGGGATTATCGTGGCGGGACGCAGGAGGTTTTTTAAATCAAATGACTCTTTGCCCGACAGCAATAAAGGTAGCAGTTCTTTAGCCAGTAATATGCCCTGCACATCATCGGCGGACTCGCCGATCACGGGAAAGCGAGAATGCTGCGACAAAATAACCAGATCCAAAATCTGCTCAAGGCTAAAGTCTTCCTCAATCACATTCATGCGTGACCTAGGGATCATTATCTCGCGGGCTTGCAAGTCAGATACCCTGAGTGCGCCCTCCATAATTTGTAGCGCACTAGTATCGATAATTGACTCATTCTCTGCACTTCGCAGCATATCAGTGACCTCACCGCTACTGGTTGGATTGGAGGAGAATGCGCGCCCAATCTTTTGCAGAAAAGATTTTTCGGTGGTGCTGTTCGTTTCGTCGTTCATCAGTTTTTCAATCAGACCTTTGTTGGCTTAATCTAGCTTCTTGTTGATAAGGGGGTGGAAAACCCAGTCCCAGCATAATATCAGTTTCCAAGGCTTCCATGGCTGCCGCATCCTGATCGTCAAGATGATCATAGCCGAGTAAATGTAATACGCCGTGAACGGTCATGTGTGCCCAGTGCGCTATAGGTGTTTTACTCTGCTCTAATGACTCTAGGGCAACCACGGGTGCGCAGATAACTATGTCGCCCAGGATGGGCAGAGGTTCTGGCGTCACCGCGCTAAAGGGGAATGAAAGGACATTTGTGGATCCGGACTTCCCTCTAAACTGCTCATTGAGCGCGGCACTTTCTGAATCATCGACAATACGGACGCTGAGCTCTGCTGTCTCGCGCTCATTGCGCAGTGCCGCAGTGACCCAGCGTTCAATACTGTCTGCATCAGGGCCCTGATCAGATAAACAGACCCTTTGGATGTCGATTGAAAGTTTCATCGCTATTTCAGATCGACTCTCTTTTCTCAAAGTCGTCATAGGCATCAACAATACTCTGAACAATGGGGTGACGAACCACGTCGCGAGATTCAAAGTGAGTAAAGCTAATCTCCTCGACATTTTTCAATACTTCGCAAGCATGAACTAGGCCCGATGCAACACCGCGAGGTAGATCAATCTGCGACATGTCACCGGTGATTACTGCGGTAGAACCAAATCCAATGCGGGTTAGAAACATTTTCATTTGCTCGCGCGTCGTATTCTGACTTTCGTCGAGAATAATATAGGCATTGCTCAGCGTGCGTCCGCGCATGTAAGCGAGTGGCGCAATCTCAATAACATTGCGCTCCTGAAACTTGGCAACCGTGTCAAAGCCTAGCATCTCATGCAGAGCGTCGTAGAGGGGCCGAAGATAGGGGTCTACTTTTTGCGCTAGATCACCGGGTAAAAAGCCTAGCCGTTCACCCGCTTCAACCGCGGGGCGCACTAGCAAAATTCTCTGTACCTCGTCACGCAACAAGGCTTCTACTGCGCAGGCGACGGCCAGATAGGTCTTGCCTGTCCCCGCGGGGCCAACGCCGAAATTAATATCATGAGTCTGGATCGAGCGCACATAACGCTGCTGATTAAGTCCTCTGGGCTTAATGTTGCCCTGTTTGGTCCGTATTACCGAAAAGTTATCGATGCTGTCGGCAGCCTGGGCATTGTTGGCAGATGGGGTCATAGGTTTTTGGCTCTCGCATTGTCGAAGGTGGAGGTGCACTTCCTCAAGAGACAGTTCGCTACAATGAGCTGTCTCTTGGTAGAGGTTATAGACGACATTAATGGCATTTTCTGATGCCAAGGTAGCCCCATAGGCTGAAAAGAAATTATCGCGTGAGCGTATTTCAATGCCGAGTCGTTGCTCAATTAATCGTAGGTTTTCATCAAATTGGCCGCAGAGTGAGGCAAGGCGACGGGCGTCATTCGGCACGAGGGTGATGCTATGGGCTGATGGTTTAGTATCCAATCGTTTCAATGGGTGATTTAGCGCCTTTCTATATCAAGATTGCGTTAGCATAGCGCGAACTAATGCCGAGAGTAACCTTTTTTTTAGTCTGCAAAAATAGCCAATAGGCTGTGCGATTTAAACAGCTTTTTAATTCAGTATCGCTAAGCTCGCAAGCTCACCGCGCAGGCTGTTTGGCAGTGCTTCAGTGACGGTTACGGTGGTGAATTTGCCAATTAGACTGTGGTCGTCGCAACGAAAGTTAACCACGCGATTATTCTCGGTGCGGCCCTGCAGCTGCCCAGGGTCTTTCTTGGAGACGCCGGTCACTAAAAGGGTTTCTATGTTGCCCACCATACGGCGACTAATTTCTGCGGCATTTTGCATAATCCGACCCTGAAGTATCTTAAGGCGCTGTTTTTTAACTTCCTCAGTCGTGTTGTCGAGAAGATCTGCTGCTGGGGTGCCGGGCCGGGCACTGTAAATAAAGCTAAAAGAGGTATCAAATCCGATCTGCTCGATCAATTGCATAGTCGCAGCAAAGTCTTCTTCGGTCTCTCCGGGAAAGCCGATAATAAAATCGGAAGAGATGCTGATGTCAGGGCGCAGAGTTCGCAGACGGCGAATTTTGGACTTGTATTCAATGGCCGTATGGCCGCGCTTCATCGCCATTAAAATTCGGTCAGAGCCACTTTGTACTGGCAGGTGGAGGTGGCTGACCAACTCAGGCACACGATCATAAACATCAATCAAGGCGTCGGAAAACTCGACAGGGTGTGAGGTGGTATAGCGAATACGATCAATGCCATCGATATCGGCCACGTAAGGCAGTAACTCGGCAAAATCACAAATAGAGCCATCGGGCATTTCGCCGCGAAAAGCATTCACGTTCTGACCGAGCAGATTCACTTCGCGGACACCCTGTGCGGCCAATGACGCTATTTCGGCCAGTACATCGGCCATTGGGCGGCTCACCTCTTCTCCCCGCGTGTAGGGCACTACGCAAAAGGTACAGTACTTAGAGCAGCCTTCCATTATCGACACAAAGGCGCTGACGCCGCTAGCCTCAGGGGTTGGGAGGCGATCAAATTTTTCAATTTCGGGGAAGCTGATATCGACTACCACCGCGCCATCGGTTTTTCGAGACGCCATCATCTCCGGCAGACGATGTAATGTCTGTGGGCCGAAGATAACGTCGACAAAGGGTGCGCGCTTGGCAATGGCTGCACCTTCCTGACTTGCAACACAGCCTCCGACCCCAATCACTAGGTCAGGTTTAGCCTCTTTAAGATGCTTCCAGCGCCCTAGTTGGTGAAAGACCTTTTCCTGGGCTTTTTCTCGAATTGAACAGGTGTTGAGCAAAATAACATCGGCATCTTCGGCCTTGTCGGTAGGTACCATCTGGTGACTTTCGCCGAGCAAATCTTGCATGCGTGCCGAATCATATTCATTCATTTGGCAGCCATGGGTCACGATATGGAGTTTTTTAACCGGGTTTGTCGTCATTTTTCTGGTTATTCTTTGATCAAATTCAGAAGGGTGCATTATAGCTTTGCACTGTCAATGCGCAACATTTAGCGATGATATAGCGCTATTCTGTGCTATTATTTGGATTCAAATCTAAGCGTAAAGTTGTGAGTCTCCATGGCCAGCGAACCCATTTACCGAATTACCTTTTTTAATCAAGGACAGGTGTATGAGATTTATGCTCGCCACGTCTTTCAGAGCGATCTTTGGGGCTTTCTCGAAGTTGAGGAATTTATCTTTGGTGAGCGTTCGCAGATGATTGTCGATCCCGCCGAAGAAAAGCTTAAAAATGAATTTTCTGACATCAAGCGTAGCTTTATTCCTATGCAGTCGATTGTGCGCATCGATGAGGTTGAAAAAGAGGGTGCATGCAAAGTAACTGAGGCGCCCAGTGGTAGTAATATTCGTGCGTTTCCATTCCCTAGTATGGCGAGTGGCAAGCCTATTTCTGATTAGGTTGAGGGCGGTCAGTCGGGCTGTAAAAACTGACAGATGCCAGCGCATAGGTGTTTGAAAAACTCCAACGCTGCCTCGAGTCTCTAGATTTTTAATGGAATCTGCCAGCAAGGCTAATGGTCGCGCGCGTCCAAAAAAAATCGTTCCAAGTTTATGGTGGGTTGCTATATCGCATATCATGGTCTGATTTCCAGCCTTTTTCCACGGGGTAATTCTGTAGCGGCGGGGCTCCAAGGCCCTTATATCCTGCTCATATCAATGCTAAATAATATCGAATTAGCATGAGACTATGGTAAAGTTCAAGGTGATGACACATCAGGATTGCTGGGCGTTTGTTGCCGGCCACGATAAGGAGATAGAAGTTAATGCAGCATGCATCCTTGCCCTTTGAATTTGCGCGAGCCAATAGGTTGCTCTTACGCAAGGTTGAAGGAGACCTGATTCTCGCGCCAGATGCGCCCGACTGGGCGGTCGAGGAGGTCAGTCGTATCACCAATGCTGATTTTCCCATTGAGCGGGTCAGCAGCGAAACCTTTGATGAGCTTGTCAGTGCCTATTATAGTGCTGGCCAAAATTCCTCTGAATCAGTGATGGCTGACATCAAAGATTTTGTTGATATGGAGTCAGCCGCAGCCGAACTTGAAGACGTGGGTGATCTTCTCGACTCTGAAAATGATGCGCCAATAGTCCGTCTGCTGAACGCTATTTTAGCCGAATCGCTCAAAGAAAATGCCTCCGATATCCATATCGAGCCCTACGAAAAAGAATCATTAGTTCGCTTTCGTCTCGACGGTGTTCTGAGTACCGTGCTGTCACCCTCGGTACAGATTACACCGCTGCTAATATCCCGAATCAAGGTTATGTCGAAACTGGATATTGCTGAAAAACGCCTTCCTCAGGATGGTCGTATGAGTGTTAAACTTGGTGGCCGCAATGTTGATCTGCGAGTCTCCACCATGCCCTCCAGTTATGGTGAGCGTGTAGTAATGCGTCTATTGGACAAGGATGCAGGCAAGTTGCAGGTGGATGATCTGGGTATGCCAGAGATGATATCCGCTGAGTTGGTCGAGCTGATTAATCGACCTCATGGCATTATTTTGGTCACCGGTCCAACGGGTTCGGGTAAGACCACCACTTTATATGCCGCTCTTCAACAAATGGACCGTCAAGGTCGTAATATTATGACGGTTGAAGACCCGGTTGAATACGATCTTCCCGGTATTAGTCAGACCCAGATTAATCTGCGCGCAGGCATGACCTTTGCACGGGGTCTACGCGCTATCTTACGTCAGGATCCCGATGTCATTTTGATCGGGGAGGTTCGTGACGGTGAAACTGCCGAAATTGCGACACAGGCCAGTTTAACGGGCCACTTAGTCCTTTCGACACTGCACACCAATACTGCCTCTGGAGCGATCACTAGACTGCAAGATCTGGGGGTGGACAGCTTTTTGTTAGCCTCAACTATCCGGGGGATTGTCGCCCAGCGGCTATTGAGAAAGCTCTGTGTTCACTGCCGCATAAAAATAAAACCGAATGCGTTCAATCGAGACCTACTGAAGCTACGAACTGGCCAGAGTATTTATGAAGCTGCAGGTTGTGTCCACTGCAATAGTACAGGCTTTTCTGGCCGACAGGCCCTGTTTGAATTGGTCTCTGTTGATGCCGCTTTGCAAACTCTGATTCATAATAATGCCGGCGAAATAGAATTGGAAGAGTCGATTCGCAGCCGTGTACCAAGCATCCGTCAGGCTGGTTTCAGTCTCGTCTGTGAGGGCGTCACTACGATCGAAGAAGTCCTTCGAATTACGAGTCAGTAGCCCCGTGCCAACCTTTGATTACAGGGCTTATAACGACGCAGGCAAGCTCATTAACGGAGTGGTATCCGCTGATTCTGAGCGTCAGGCTCGACGTGTACTGAAAGAGCGAGGCCTGCTGCCGTCGTCATTAGCGGAGTTGGGTGATAAGACCACGGCCAGGCGCCGCATTGGCCGAGAGGCAAGGGTTAATAATTTTGATCTGTCCCTGCTGTTGCACCAGCAGGCAATTTTAATTCAGTCTGGATTGCCCTTAGAAGAGGCCCTGCGTATGACTATTGAGCAGGCAGAGACTGCTTGGCAGCGGCGCATGGTAGAGAGCTGGCGCAGTGAAATTATCGAGGGGCGGAGTTTCTCAGATGCCTTAAGGCGCTCACCTTATAAAATCCCCGAAAGTATTATTGCTGGTGTTGGGGTTGGCGAAGAAAGTGGGCACTTACACCGGGTGCTGTTGCGGCTTGCTGAGGATCTTGAGACCAGTGCAGAGAACAAAAAAACCATTACCCGGGCCATGATTTATCCTGCTTTTTTAGTCGGTTTCTCGGTCGTTGTAGTGACCATTATGATGGCCGTAGTAGTACCAAAAATTACCGCCATATTCATCACCTCGAAACGGGAACTGCCATTGATTACTCAAGCTGTGGTGGCGCTTAGTGACTTTGTTCAGAGTTATGGTCTCGTTCTGTTGCTGCTGGCTATCGTTTTAACTCTGGGCTTTCGTTTCGCTATGCGAGATCCTGTGCGCAAAGAGCGCTGGCATGAGTTAATGCTGAGTATGCCCGGCTTGGGACGCTGGATACGAATGGGGAGTATTGCCGACTGGGCTCGCAGTCTGGGCGTGCTGCTTAGCAATGGTGTTCCGGCTCTGGCAGCATTGAGTATTTCCGCCACGGCGGTTAGCAATCTGCACTTGCAGCGCAAGTTCGAGTCGGTCACCGAAGGTATGCGGCAGGGTAGTAGTTTGCAAAAGGCGCTGGAGGACAGTCAGCTTGGCAGTGGTTTTTTAGTGCATATGGTCGGCAGTGGCGAGGCTTCCAGTGAGCTTGATAAGATGCTGTTGCGCGTATCGGAGTATTACTCAGTACGCCTAAAAAACGCGGTTGAGATATTTATGGCGCTGTTTACGCCAATAATGGTTATCTTGATGGGGATGATGATTTTGGCGGTTGTCGCCGCCGTTATGTTACCTATACTAGATATGAATAATATGATCTAAGGTGAACCCTGTGGCTGTGATGTTAGCGCGATAAAAAATAACCTGCCTTAGCACTAATAATGGGCTAGAAAATCGATTTTTTTGAGTGGAGTATTGGTATGAAAAGTAACAATAGGCAGAGGGGCTTTACCCTGATTGAAATTATGGTTGTTGTCATGGTCATTGCTTTGATGGGTGCGATAATTGGCCCCACGGTATTTAAGCAGCTGGACAAGGCTAAAGTGACGCGTATTGCTCAGGATATTCGAGTGCTTGAAGGGGCATTAAAATTTTATAAAATGGACAACTACCGCTATCCCACTCAGGCGCAGGGGTTAGAGGCGCTGATTACGCAACCGGTTGGTGAGGAGAAATGGAACGGCCCCTATCTGCCAATATTGCCCGTTGATCCCCGTGGCGATTCGGCTTATGGCTATACCAATCCTAGTACCCATGGCAAAGATGTCGATGTGTTTACCCTCGGGTTTGACAATCAAACCGGTGGAGAAGGTCCAGACAAAGACTGGGGTAACTGGAACATCAAGTGATAACGGTTCATCTTAAATCTGGACGCGGTACTTTCAGATGACAGGTAGGCGTGAGCAGGGTTTTACGCTGATTGAAATCATGGTGGTCGTGATGGTTATCGCGACCATCTCAGCTATAAGCCTTCTGGCACTTAATCAGGCTTCTGATCGGCGCTATGAGAGCGAAGCAGATAAGTTACTGATTTGGCTGCGGCAAATTTCTGAGCGAGCATCTCTCGAAGGTGCAGCCTATGGCATAGTGCCTGAAAGTGATCCTGATCGTGAAGGCGATGCCACTCCATCAGCGATTACAAGACTTCGCGTTGTCGTTTATTATCGGATGCGTTGGGTGGCAGTCATTGCTCCAGAACCCTTTTTGTTAGAGGACGGCGCAACAGTCCATTGGCTTTTGGGCGATGCCGAGACAGAGGAGTTGCTGCCGCAGCAGGATCAAATGACTAACAGGTATGGGGATGAGATTGAGCGCCTGCTGCCTGAAATGGCCTTTTTACCCGACGGCTATACTGAGCCTAAGGGTGAAATAGTACTGAGTTTTGACTCGTTTGAACGTACTTATGTTTATTTGTGGGACGATGAGACCTCCGCCATGGTTTTGGAGCGACGCACAAGATGAAAGTCTATGGTGCCAGCGCGGTGCGTGGGTTCACGTTGATCGAGGTGTCTGTCGCTCTGGTTATCTTGAGTTTGGTATTAGGTGGATCTATTTCCATGGTGCAGCAATATGCCGATGAGCGTATCCGCTTGCGCGAACGTTTTTTTTCTAATTCAGTGGGCTGGAATCGCTTGATGCAACGCTATCAATATGCCCAGGGTTGGGTTGCCGCCAATGACGGCTATGACGACGCAACACAGGGTGTCGACGAGCAAGCCGGGCAGGAATGGCGATGGAAGATGAAGGTCGAAGCGGCTATGGGTAAAGATTTTTATCGCTACGAAATGCAGGTCGGGCTTGCGAGTAGCGAAGCAAAAAATACCACACTCAGTCTTTATCTAATAGGTAAGCCCCAATGAGCCGTTTGGGGCGCAGGCAGGGTCGTGAGGACGGCTTTACTCTCATTGAGGTCATGGTTTCGTTAACGATCATGGCGTTTATGTCGGTTTTATCTTATCAGGCCGTTGATGTGGTGATCAAGGTCAATGAGCGCAGTCGATCTGATTTGGCGGAAGAGGCCAAACTGCAGCGTGCCTGGCAAATTATTGGCCAGGATCTGTTGCATCTGCGGCCCCGAACATTTGTCGATGAGCGTGGTTCAATTGAGTCGGCCTATCTAACCGATCCCAGCGAATTCGGTCTGCGTTTTAGTCGCGGTGGAGGCCCGATGATACGCTCTAATCCCAGCGGTGTTAGGCGCATAGCCTACAGCATCAATGAAGACCAGCAGCTGCAGCGAAAGTCTTGGGCCATCACTGGATCGACTAGGGATAGCGAGGGCAGTCGTTTACTTATACTTAACGGTGTGGAGGAAATTCTGCTCGAGCACCTAACGCCAGATAATAGCTATGATGCGAATTGGCCCCCTCTAAACCAAAACGTGAGCGTCAACAGCTTGCCAAAAATGATCAGACTTACGATAAGGCTAGTGGATAATACTGAGACGACGGTTCTGTTTCCAGGGGTGATCTCGAACTGATGAAAGATATCAATGGACAGCGTGGTTCGCAGCGCGGCGTCGCCTTGTTAGCGGCACTAATACTTACTCTGGCGGTGGCTTTGGTGCTGAGTAATATTTTTTATCACCATCAGATTGATGTTGCACAGGCCGGTGCATCAGTACATCGCGACCAAGCACTCCTGCTGGCTCTTAGCGGTGAGAGTTGGGCTGCGCAGATGCTGTCTGATGCACAAGATGATCGCAGCGTTGATGAATTCGGTGAGGATTGGGCTCAGGCCATGCCGTTGCTTCCCGTGGAAGGAGGGATTTTGACCGGCTGCATCGCCGATATGCAAGCACGCATAAATCTAAATAACTTTGCTTCCTATGATGCGCCGACACTGCGGCTGGAGATGAACTCTGAAAATATGGGTACGGCCAAAGTCTGGATCAGGTTGTTGGATATTCTTGAGTTCCCTGCAGATCCGGCTAGAGTAGCTAGAATAATTGATTGGCTCGATGCTGATTCGGCAACCGTCAACTCCTGGGGTGCCGAACAACCGGATTATGACAACCGCCGGCCGCCGCGAGTAGTTGCTAACACGCGTGTTTCAGACGTCACTGAGTTGGCAGCTATCAGTGGGTATGAGGTTTGGGAGGTACAGCGTTTAGCGGCCTGGTCAAGCGCTCTGCCTAGCGATACAGCTATTAACATTAACACCGCATCAGACGAGGTTTTACTGGCCCTTAGTGGCACCCTCAACGAGCCATTTGTCGATGTGGTTCTTGACAATAGACCGTTTAACACAGTGGCTGATTTTCACGCGGTGATTACTAGAGAGTTTCTTTTGGCCCCGGCCGACGTCTCTGCACGCTGGCCGCCGAGTATAGTTGATGTAAAAACCGATTATTTTGAGCTTTACTTGGATGTGACGTTAGGGGGGGCACATATCGAGTTAAAAAGTATAATGAGCCGTCGTGGACTGAAAGAACCAGTAGTTATCTCTCGAGCGATAACGCTAGTGCCAGCCAGTCTGCCGGATAAAGCGCCTGACAAACTATCAGCCGCCGAGGCGTTATTTGCCGGTGAGGATCGGGATGAAGAGATCGACAGAACGGATGCAAGTGAAATTGCGCCGGAACCCGCCTGTTTAATGATTGGGAAAAATAGTTAGATGAATGTTGACCATATCCACAACCTAGATCAGCGTCTGAGTGATGAGAGCGACCCACTTAAATCAATGGCCGGTGCCAATGCACTATCCATGGCTCTATGGGTTCCCTCTGAACGGATCTCGATGCATTTAATTGACGTGCCGTCGGCGCCAGAACGTAAGTGGAGTGCACTGATTCCCTGGATGCTGGAAGACAGAGTGTTGCAGCCTGTCGAGACTATGCATTTCGTAATTAATCGCCGTTCAGGTCATAACCAGTTGCAGGTTATTGCTGTCAGCCACGAGGATATGCAGCAATGGCAGCGAGTTGCTCATAATGCTGGTGTTGCAGTCAACCTGATGGTGCCTGACTTTTTAGCTTTACCTTATGAGTCGGGGCGTATCACTATAGGCTGGCGAAACGGATTACTGTTGGTGCGCAGCGGGACTGAAACTGGTTTTGCAGCCAAGCCTAACTTGGGTTGGGCTCTAATTGATAGTCTGTTGGCAGCCTCAAACATATCTCCACGACTGTCCATCTCACTACCAGATGAAGCCTTGGTGCCAGATCATCTTCGTGATCTAGCTGACATTAATAATGCCAGTATCGACTGGCAATTCGTGAATATGCCAATTGACTTTAATCTGTTAACGGGAAAATTCAAAACGGCGCCATCGTCTACTTATTCCAAAGATTGGCTGCCTGCAGTAGGCTTGGCAGCGCTCGCTATTGGGCTTTTGGTGGTCTATTTACAGATATCCTCCAATACCTTAAGTATTAATGTGCAGGCCCTAGAAAAACAATCATTGAGTAGTTATAGCAGGCTGTTCCGTGGTCGCGCGCCAGAGGTTGCTCAGATTATAGGTTCCGCCGAACAGCGCTTGACTGCACTTCGTAAGCAAAAGGCAGCGATAGGCGCTGGGTCGATGGCCGCACTGGTTGCCATTGAAGATTTGATGACCGCCTGTAACTGTGATTTGCGATCGCTCAGTGCCGATGCAAAGGGCATCCGCTTGGAGATAGATAATGGCGCCAAGTTAAAGGCCAAGATGCTTAGTATTTCGGGTTACCAGATCGCCCTGACTCAGCTGCCCGATGGTGGTCCTGAGAGTGTTTTGTTAGTTGTTAGGCCCAACGCAGAGGCTATCAAATGAATGCACTAATTGGTCGGCTGCAAAATGGCTTTGCAGGACTGCAGTCCCGAGAAAAGAGGTTTCTTTTGGGTGGTGCGTTGATACTTCTGTTAACGCTGACCTATGTATTATTACTGCCGCTGGTAGAAAAACAGCGTCAGTTTAATGACCGGCATGAGAAATTATCGCTACAGCTATCCTGGTTGCAAGATCAGGCTGCGGTGGTCTCAGAGTTAACAAATAGCTGCACGGGCACGGATACTGACGTCGTTCCGCAGCGCGATGCTATCATCCGTTTGGTGCGCCGTAATCAGCTAATTTTGGGTAACTTAACGCAAAAGATGCAGGGCTATTCCCTGAGTTTTACGAGCTCTGACGCTAACTCTATCATGCGAATGGCATACCAGGTCGCCTGTGAGGGGTTATTTATTACTCGCCTAAAGATAGCGGCAAGTGATGAATCTGGCTCACCGTTTGCTGGCACTATGGAGATTACAGGTCTTGATTAGTAAAAAGATGCATCCTCTACAACTTGTGCGTTTAGGCGTCGTGTTGACGTTAGTACTGCTCTGCCTCTACCTAGGGTTTTTGCTTGCCATGCAATTTAATGCTGGCAAGACCATGGAGACTAGCGTTGCGTCTGTTCAGCGCGCCAAGCCCCTGTATTGGGATTGGTTTCGCGGTGATTCTGTCGCGGCGGTCTTGGTTGTTGATCAGCGCGACAACTTAGCAGATGCTGCGATAGACGCGGAATTACTGGGCGTTCTAATTACACCGAGTACGGCGTCTGCCACAGTTAAATTTAGGGGCCGACGGGAAGAAGTTTTTCACAAGGGCGACAAACTGGCCCCAGACACGACAATTATAGAGATTGAAGCCTATAGAATTGTCGTTAAGCAAAATGGCATCAATAAACAGGTACTGTTAAAAAAACCGGATATTATTATGGAGACTGAACAGTCATCTCCTGCAACCCAAAGTCCTAAAAGCGGCTTTGCTCTGGCTAATATGTTCGGTGCTGTGCCGGTCAATGTCTCGGGTGGATCGGGGCTAAAACTCAATAATCTCTCAGACGAGATGAAAATATTAGCAGATATCCGTGACGGCGATGTGGTCATTGCTGTGGACGGTATGGCTATGGGCGAGCTGATGGCCAATCCGGCTGCGTGGATGGGCTACAGTAGTTCGAGCAGCCTGCCCGTGACCGTGATCCGAGAGGGCCAAGAAGAAACTATCTATGTGAATGCCGCAAGCCTGTACGCTAAATTGTTACCTTAACTTGAATTCGACCAATACAATGAAGATGAAAGGATTAATCTCAAAATGAATATTCTAAAACGGCTGTATTATGTCACGGGAGCAACAATATTGACTCTGTGTATAGTTGCTGAGGTGTCGGCTGTAGAAAAGGTATCTGTTAATTTTCGTGATGCCGACATTCTTAGTGTTATTGAAAGCGTTGCGGAGATCACCGGCAAATCTTTTGTTATAGACCCCAGAGTTAAAGGCAAAGTCACCATTATCGCTCCCGAGCCTCTAGA
>Ga0222630_1000158_pt1 | contig 34252 bp, 31 predicted proteins | sample AntAcemetagenom3_FD_179842 | JGI IMG/M metagenome (GOLD analysis project Ga0222630, IMG submission 179842) | Saline water microbial communities from Ace Lake, Antarctica - #3 | ecosystem: Environmental > Aquatic > Non-marine Saline and Alkaline > Saline | place: Antarctica: Ace Lake | collected...
GCAGGAAGCGCAGACTAATACTGGTGAATATGTAGCGCTACAGCATCGGATTGAAGGTCTTACCCAAGAAATCTCTCACCATGAACGCTTGTTGGATAACCGTTTAAACAGTTCCTATCATAAACAATGGGAAGCCGGTGAAGGTGATGCCGATACCATCGCGAAACTTCGTATCTCCTTGAATGTGCTGATTGAACGACTCCCGTCCACAGGTAGGGAAAATGCCGCAGAGCAAGTACCAACGGCTCAGTTTTTTAAGCAGGTGGGGGAGGCGCTGAGTGTCAGTGCAGATACTGCCAGAATCATTGGTTATGGCGTTCTTAGTTTGTTGTTGGAAGTTAGTACGTTAGGCATGATTAGTTTGGTGCAAGTGTTTAGAGCGGATGGGAAGGAAGGGGGTAGAGCGAATAGTGATGTAAAAGGGGCTTTTATCCACAATAGTGACCAACTGAACCTGACAGCACAGCAAGCGGTTATCCAGTTAATCTGCGATATATTGAGTGGGGAGGTGCCGCCGGTATTTCGTAAGCTCAGAGCGGCTGATTATGGTGTTGATCACAGTGTGATCCAGCAAATACTGAAAAACCTTCATGCGATTGGGTTGCTGGCAGATGACAAAAGAAATAGCTATAAACTTGCCATTGCAACAGAAGCAGATTCGGTTTGCTGAAAAGACCCTGTGTGGTCAGCGATGAGGGGCAGCGCTATCTTGTATGCTGCTCGATAGGCTATAAAACGGCCAAAGCTTGTTATTAGAGGTGAACCCGAAATTCATGCGCGTAACCTGGAAGACTGCCATCTGTTTCTGGCTGTTTCTTTAGGTGACTGACATATGTATCCCATATGTATCCCAACACCTTCGTTGGGAATTTTTACTTGAAATAATCCTTTGCGTCTAGGAAACGCGAAAAGTGGTACCAGTGGGCGGACTCGAACCGCCACTCCCATAGGGAACCAGATTTTGAATCTAGCGTGTCTACCAATTTCACCACACTGGCCTTGCTTGAACTGTACTCTTTTTTGCTTGGGATACAAAATCACTTGCGGATTTTGAATCCCGTGTGTCTACCAATTCCACCACACTGGCATTCCATTGCTCCGTGGACGGGCAGGGTGCTAAACCTTTACCGCTGCAGTCCCAGCAAGCGGGCGATTATAGCAGTGACGATGTCTGGGTCAACTGATTTACCTAATATGCAGCTCTGTGCCGCCCAAGTTTATGATAAAGCGATTAAGCCGGCCGATTAAATAGACTGAATTATTTGGCGCTTTCAGCTGCTTTTCTATACCCTTGCGGTTTCTGAGACAACAGGCGATAAATCGCTTCAAAGCCAACTTATGCGTCGTGAACTATTCCACTTTGATCTACCCGATGAATTAATTGCTCGACAGCCCGCGTTGCAGCGTCAGGGCAGTCGTTTACTGTACCTCGATTCTGGTTCTAAGGAATTACAGCATCAGCAGTTCACTGACCTGATTGGTTATATTCAGCCTGGTGATCTTATGGTGTTCAATAACACCAAGGTGATTCCGGCAAGGCTTTTTGGAGAGAAACTAAGCGGCGGTAAAATTGAAGTGTTGGTTGAACGGATAGTTGATAGCCACACCGTTCAGGCCCATATTCGCGCCAGCAAGTCTCCGAAGCAGGGTAATCAGCTGCGCTTTGATCAAGGGCACGGCGCTGAGATGCAGGGCCGTGTGAGTGATTTGTTTGTGCTGAGGTTCAGCGCGCCTGTCTTAGACGTGCTCAACCAGATTGGCCATATGCCCTTGCCGCCTTATATTGATCGCTCTGATACTGACGTCGATAGATCCCGCTACCAAACGGTTTACGCTGAGCAGCCAGGCGCTGTGGCGGCGCCCACCGCAGGATTACATTTTGATGAGCAGTTATTGGCTGAGATTAGGGCCAAAGGCGCCAATATTGCCTTTGTGACCTTACATGTTGGCGCTGGAACATTTCAGCCGGTGCGGACGGAGAGTATTTTTGATCATCAGATGCACTCAGAATGGTTGCAGGTCACTGAGGAGGTCTGCCAGCAGGTGTCTCAGACTAAAGCGCAGGGTGGACGGGTCATTGCCGTCGGCACTACTAGCGTGCGCTGTCTGGAAACTGCAGCGAGCTCCGGAACCATTGTGCCCTTTGAAGGGGACACTGCTATCTTTATATACCCCGGCTATGATTTTAAAGTGGTTGATGGGTTACTGACCAATTTCCATCTATCGGAATCTACACTGCTAATGTTAGTCAGCGCATTTTCGGGCTATCAATCTATCATGCAGGCCTATGCTCAAGCTGTCGCTGAGCGATATCGTTTCTTTAGCTATGGTGACGCTATGTTCTTAATTCACAACCCCAATGCTGCACAGGAAATACCAGAATGACCCGCGAGTGTTTTATGCAATTTGAAGTCTCGGCCACTGACGGTAAAGCGCGTCGTGGCGAAATGGCCTTCCCCAGGGGAAAGGTACAAACGCCCGCATTTATGCCGGTCGGTACCTATGGCACCGTAAAAGGGATGCTGCCGAGAGATATTGTTGAGATTGGCGCCGAGATGATTTTGGGCAATACCTTTCATCTAATGCTGCGCCCGGGCACCGAGGTGGTCAAAGCCCATGGTGATCTGCATGATTTTACTCAGTGGCATGGACCTATCCTCACCGATTCTGGCGGCTTTCAGGTATTTAGCCTAGGCGATATGCGCAAAATCAGCGAGGAGGGCGTGAAATTCCAGTCACCTATCGATGGCAGCCCTGTTTTTATGGATCCGGAAAAGTCTATTCAGGTACAGCATGATCTGGGTAGTGATGTAGTGATGATTTTTGATGAGTGCACCCCTTACCCTGCGACGGTAAAAGAAGCCAGTGACTCGATGCAACTGTCACTGCGTTGGGCTGCCCGCTGCAAAGACGCCCATGGTGACAATCCATCGGCGCTCTTCGGAATTGTTCAGGGCGGTATGCATGAATCGCTTAGAGACGAATCTCTTAAGGGTCTAGTAGATATTGGCTTTGATGGTTATGCCATCGGAGGCCTGTCTGTGGGAGAGCCTAAAGAGGATATGATTCGAGTGTTGGATCATTTGGCAGACACCATGCCGGCTGACCGTCCCCGCTATTTAATGGGCGTGGGCAAGCCTGCAGATCTGGTTGAAGGCGTGCGCAGGGGTATCGATATGTTTGACTGCGTGATGCCTACGAGAAATGCACGCAATGGCCACTTGTTTACCAGTACGGGTGTTATAAAAATCCGCAATGCTCGGCATCGTTATGACACCGCACCATTGGATGTCGAATGTGACTGCTACACCTGCAGCAATTTTAGCCGTGGCTATCTACACCATCTGGAAAAATGTGGCGAAATGCTCAGCGCTCAGCTAAATACTATTCACAATTTGCGCTATTACCAGACCTTGATGGCTGCAATCCGTGACGCTATTGCCGAGGGTCGCTTAGAGCCATTTATTGAAGAATTTTATGTAAAACAGGCTTCGCTAAACCCCTAGGGTTTAATTCTCAAATTCTGCCCCTATTACTAGGGTAATGTCGCTATAATACTGCGCTTGAAATAAAGGACCCTAGAGTCATGCCAAACACGTTTCCCCTATGGAAGAATCTGATGATTCTTCTCGTCATTATGTTCGGGTTTACCTTCGCAGCGCCCAATCTTTTCCCGCCAGACCCTGCCATTCAGATGTCGGGGCAAAGCGGCGCCATGGTGATAGATGAATCAGTACTTAATTTGGTTGAAAAATCACTCGACGAAGCCGGTATCGAGTACTTTGCAGGGGAGGCCGATGGACAGAGCTTAATCGTGAGGCTGCAGGACATTAAGATGCAGCTGCGCGCTAAAGAGGTGATTCAGGCAGAGATGGGTGGCAACTATATCGTGGCGCTGAATCTGGCGCCAACCACGCCAGATTGGTTGAGCAGTTTGGGTGGAGTTCCAATGAAACTGGGCCTTGATCTAAGCGGCGGTGTGCACTTCTTGCTGGAAGTGGATTTGGATTCGGCCTTAGCCGTGAGGTTGGATAGTGATCTTCAGGATATTAAAGAAAAGTTTCGCGAAGAGCGTATCCGCTATCGCAGCTTTGAACGCAAAGGAAATATGCTGATTGGTCGGTTTCGGGATGTCGAGCAAACTGAACAGGCCGCAGGCCTTATACGAACCAACTACCGGGATCTAATGCCGCAGTCTGAAAAGGGCCAAAATCCGTTGTCTTTGGTGCTAAGTCTCAGCGACGTGGCCTCTAAGCTAATTGGCGATAATGCCATTAAGCAAAACTTAACTTCCTTGCGAAATCGGGTTAATGAGTTAGGTGTTTCTGAGCCCCTAGTGTCTCGTCAGGGTAAAAATCGTATCGTTGTTGAGTTACCTGGTGTTCAGGACACGGCAGAAGCGAAACGTATTATTGGTAAAACAGCCAACTTAGAATTCCGATTGGAGGCTCAGTCTAAGCTGGGTGAGACGTTTAGTTTCCGTAACCCCGGTGGTCAGGGCCCCGACGCTCTGTTGGAGAGAACACCGGTAATTACCGGTGAAAATGTGACTGATGCTCGGGCTAGTTTTGATGAGAATGGCCGACCTCAGGTGAATATCACCCTGGATTCGAAAGGTGGATGGCAAATGGGCCATGCCACTCGCGACAATATTGGTCGTCGCCTGTCAGTACTATTTATTGAATATAAAACCAAACTAGAAAAGTCCATTGATGAAAACGGTGAGGTGGTGATTACGCCGATCCCCTTTGTCGAGCAGCACATTATTAGTCTAGCTACCATTCAGGCGCAGCTGGGTAAGCAGTTTCGTATCACCGGTTTAGATGGGCAGCGAGAATCTTCAGAACTGGCGCTGCTGCTGCGTGCTGGTGCTCTGGCTGCACCTATGTACATTGTTGAAGAGCGCACCATTGGGCCCTCTCTCGGTGCTGATAATATCGCATTAGGTGTCAAGTCGGTTACCGTCGGCCTAGCCCTGGTACTGCTGTTTATGCTGGTGGTATACCGCGCCTTTGGTGTGGCGGCAAACGTTGCTCTGGCGATGAATCTACTGCTACTCGTGGCCTTTATGTCCCTGTTGGGTGCTACCCTGACTTTGCCAGGTATCGCGGGTATTGTGTTAACCGTAGGCATGGCGGTCGATGCTAATGTGCTGATATTTTCAAGAATCCGTGAGGAGCTTGCTGGCGGTGCGTCGAGTCAGGGCGCTATCAGCGCAGGCTATGACCGAGCATTTGTGTCGATTCTCGATGCCAATATTACCACGCTCATTGTGGCCCTAATCCTATTCCTGATTGGCTCTGGGCCTGTGCAGGGTTTTGCTGTGACATTATCGATTGGTATTTTAACCTCGATGTTTACTGCCATTGTTATGACACGTGGACTGGTTAATATGGTTGTTGGCGGTCGCAAAATCGACAAGCTTTGGATTTAAGGAGAACATCATGACGCAAGCAAAGATCTATAATTTTATGGGCCTCCGCAAATATGCGGTGATTTTTTCATCTCTCCTGCTAGCCGTATCGGTCTGGTCTCTCTACAGTCAGGGGCTGGTTCTAGGTCTTGATTTTTCGGGTGGGACACAGATTGAAGTGGGTTATGAGCAACCAGCGGATGTCTCTGAGCTACGCCAGCAGTTGGCCACCGCAGGCTTTGAAAATCCTGTGGTAGTACATTTTGGTTCAGAAACTGACGTATTGATACGGCTGCAAGGGGAGCCTGATCAGGCGCTCTCGGAAAAGGTGCTAGCTGTTTTAAAGTCTAGTGGAGATCAGCTTGAGTTGAGGCGTGTGGATTTTGTCGGCCCGCAGATTGGAGACGAACTTCGCGAAGATGGTGGTTTGGGTATGTTAGCGGCACTGGCCGTTGTGATGCTGTATGTGGCGATTCGCTTTCAGCTTAAATTTTCTATCGGTGCGGTATTAGCTTTGGTTCACGACGTGATCATCACGTTGGGTATATTCTCTCTGGCACGCCTAGAATTTGATCTCACTGTATTGGCCGCGGTACTCGCGGTGGTGGGCTACTCCCTTAATGATACCATCGTGGTCTCTGATCGAATTCGCGAGAATTTTCGTAAGATTCGTCAAGCGAGTCCGGTTGACGTCATCAACGAGTCCCTGTCGCAGACATTATGGCGCACCATCAATACCTCAGTGACCACTATGCTGGTACTGTCAGCACTATTCTTTATTGGCGGTGAACTGATCCATAATTTCGCTATCGCGTTGATGATTGGTGTCGGTATTGGTACCTATTCATCCATGTATGTGGCGGCCAGTATAATGCTGACGCTGAATTTAGACCGCGAAGATCTGCTCGAACATGTCGAAGGTGAATTGGTAGACGACCTGCCCTAGAGACGCGGGGACTGCCGGCTTTAGTATCCCCTAGAGGGGTATGCAAAGATGGGCAATTTATGGCCTATAATACAGGCCATAAATTGCCTCACTTATAGGTCTGCCATGACTAGTATGATAAAAAAGCTGACTAAAGCATTTCACCCACGCCAGAAAAAGACGCCTGAAGCTGAGGGTTTTTATAGTCATGCTGGCGTCACCCCCGAGCAGTTTGAAGCGCACTGGATGCCTTTCACCGGTAATCGCGAGTTCAAACAAAACCCCCGAATGATTGTGGGTGCCGATGGTACCTACCTAACAGCCGCCGATGGACGTAAAATTTTTGATGGCTTATCAGGTCTATGGACAACAGGTCTAGGACATTGCCGCCCTGAAATTACTGCGGCTATTGCTAAGCAGTCAAGTACTCTTGATTTTTGTTCACCCTTTCAGCACGGCCACCCAGCTTCCTTTAAGTTAGCCGAGCGCATTACCCAATTTATGCCAGCAGGGCTTAATCGAGTGTTTTTTACTAACTCTGGCTCTGAGAGCGCTGACACCTCATTAAAAATGGCTCGCGCTTACTGGCGTAAAAAAGGTATGGGTTCCAAGACGCGTCTGATTGGTCGCGCTAAGGGTTATCATGGGGTCAATTTTGGCGGCATCAGTGTTGGCGGTATTGTCGGTAATCGCGCCACCTTTGGGCAGACTCTCGAGTCTGATCATTTGGCTCACACTATGCTACCAGAGAACCTGTTTAGTCGCGGTATGCCGGAGCATGGAGCCCATCTGGCCGATGAATTGCTAGACCTAGTGACTCTCCATGACGCCTCTAATATCGCCGCAGTCATTGTCGAACCCATGGCGGGTTCAGCGGGTGTGATTCCGCCACCTGTCGGCTATTTGCAGCGGCTGCGTGAGATCTGTGATCAGCATAATATACTGCTCATCTTTGATGAGGTAATCACTGCGTTTGGTCGGGTTGGTGCTGCTACGGGAGCTGGAGAATTTGGTGTGGTGCCGGATATCATTAATATTGCCAAGCAGATGACCAATGGCACCGTGCCTATGGGAGCAGTAATTGCCAAGCAGGAAATTCACGACACCTTTATGGACGGTGGGGGCTTGGATTATATGATCGAGTTCCCTCATGGCTACACCTATTCCGCGCATCCCTTGGCCTGTGCCGCTAGTTTGGCAACCCTAGATGTGCTCGAGAACGACAACATGTTTGAGCGAGTGCAAGCCATGGCGCCGGTGCTAGAAAAAGCGATACATGGCCTGCAGGGCGCCAAGCATGTGACGGATATCCGTAACTACGGTTCTGCTGCGGGTATCACGCTTGCTGCAGTGCCTGGTGAGCCGGCTAAGCGACCCTTTGAAGCAGCCATGAAATGCTGGGAAAAGGGCTTTTATGTGCGATATGGCGGCGATACGCTGCAGTTGGGCTTACCTTTTATTAGTACAGCCCATGAGATTGATCTAGTGGTCAATGCCATCGGTGAAGCGCTGTACGAAATAGATTAGCCTGCTAGGTGGGTATGCGGCGGCGCCCGCCAAAGTGTCGATAGACGGCTTTCGAGGCGTATAGCGTCATCATCCAGCCTTACTCTAAGGCCGAGCTTTTGCGCTTTCTATTTTCTGTTGACACTAATTAGTAATCTCTGATGAGTGATTCCACTCGTAACGAACAGTTGACCTATACGACAGTGATTTGTTACTCATGATCTGATATTTGGGTTAATATCCTCTCACTGAGCGATTTTTTCACACCTAAAAGGCAACTTATCAGGCTATATGAAAGCTTCAATCATCATTTTTCTGTTTCCGATCCTCCTGTCAGGCTGCACTCTCCTGCCTGCGGGCAGCTGGGGGCCAAGCGTATGCCCGGAGCCGGATAATGCTGAGTTGCCAGTAAAATTGCCCCAGTGCCCGGCAACCACAGTTGTTGAGCGGGTTATCACTAAAATTGTACCTGCGGAGCTACCGCCTATGGCAACCACGGCGGGTAAGATGCATCTGCCGATTGTGGGGGCTACCGAATGGGTGAGGATTGAGCCTGCCGGACTGTTACTTGAATCGCGTATCGATACGGGTGCGGTAACGACCTCCGTTCATGCAGATAATATTCAATTAGTGGAAAAAGAGGGTAAGCGCTATGTGCGCTTTGTTCTTACCGATCCAAATAATGGCGAGAAGATCGAGCAGGAGTTGCGCCTGCGTCGTCGGGTACTGATCAAGCAAAGTGGGCTTCCAGATTCTCGGCGCTATGTCGTGCGGATGTGGGTTACCCTAGGCGAAACGAGATCACGCATTGATGTCAATCTCTCCGATAGGACTGGTTTTGAGTACCCTCTCCTGATCGGCCGTAATTTCTTGACTGACAGTATGATTGTTGACGTCAGCCGCCACCATACTGTTTTGCAGTAATAAACTGTGATGCTAGAGTCAACAGGGAGAGACGGCATTGCTTAGTTCTAGAGTACAGGTTGCGCTGATAGCCGGATTGTTGATTTCGCTTGGTGTAGGTCTGACATTATATAAAGCCGTTAACTTTGGCTTTCCTCTGTTACCGGGTCAGTATCGTGATGTCTGGACGGTGGAAACTAAGACCAGTTTTCAACCTTCGTCAAATGGCCCTGTTGAGGTTGAATTAATGTTGCCGACCCTATTAGCTGGGTGGTCAAATTTGGATGAACATTTTGCTTCTTCAGGATTTGGGTTTTCAGTCGTCGATGACCTTGCCGATACAGGTTCTGCGAGTGTCAGTCGCCGCGCTCGTTGGAGTCGTGAAACACTAGATCGGCCAACGACACTGTATTATAAAATGCAGATCTACCGAACAGCAGAATCTAATGTGTTACCTGATTATCCTCTCGCCTATCCGGTGGCACCGCGCCTAGAACCTGATCAATTAGCGGCGATGCAGCGGTTAGTCGCAAAGCTTGGGGAGCAGTCATCTGGGCCCGAGACTTTTACGATATTGCTGTTACAGGAATTTTTGCGGCAATCACCTGATCAGGACACTTTATTTTTAAGCAGCTCCTATCAGGATGACAAACTGACAGTGATAATGGATGTATTGCGATATCGGGGTATTCCAGCCCACCAGCTTCGCGGGATTTTTCTTGAGGACGGGCGCCGCCGGCAGACGCTGAGTTCCCTTGTAGAGATCTATGATGGTCAGCAATGGCTCATATTAAACCCGAATACTGGCAGTACCGGCTTGCCCGATAATTTTTTTATATGGCAGCGTGGTGATGGTAGTGTGCTGAACGTTATTGGTGGGCGTAATTCGAGTCTAGAGTTTGCGCTATTGAGTAATAGCCTACCCGTTAAAGCCCTAGTTGGTATGGGTCACCAATCGGAGGAAGTGAATCTGTTAGATTTTTCTATCTATGCTTTACCGGTAGAACAGCAGGGTATTTTCAAAGGCCTTTTGCTCATTCCAGTAGCCGTGATGGTTGTCGTTTTGATGCGTATTTTGGTGGGTGTGCGTACCTCAGGTACCTTTATGCCCGTATTAATCGCGCTGGCCTTCATTCAGACAACACTACTTGTTGGCCTGATAATATTTTTAGGCTTGGTGGGGGCAGGTCTTTGGATTCGATCCTACTTAAGCCAGCTTAATTTACTACTGGTGTCCCGTGTTGCTGCCGTCATTATAGTGGTGATTGTGCTTATGGCTGTGCTGGCAGTAACCAGCTATAAGCTCGGTCTTGACCAAGCCTTAACGGTCACATTTTTCCCCACCGTCATTGTCGCCTGGACCATCGAGCGCATGTCGATTCTGTGGGAAGAGGAGGGCGGTCATGAAGTACTAATCCAGGGGGGCGGTAGTCTATTAGTTGCAATTTTAGCTTACCTCGCCATGTCCACTGCCATTATCGAGCATCTCACTTTTAATTTCCCAGAACTACTTTTGAGTTTGTTAGGAGTGATTCTGATAATGGGTAAATACACGGGATTTCGACTTTCTGAGCTCTATCGTTTCCGTGATTTAGTCAATCAAAAATGATGGGACTAGCCTCGCCATTCGCACTTCGCCGCCTCGGTGTTCTGGGTATGAATCGGCGTAATATTAGTTTTATCGGCGATTACAATCCGCGTAAAAATTTTCGTTTCACCGACAACAAGCTAGAGACTAAAAGTGCCGCCCTAAAGCTTGGTATTCCTGTCCCGGAACTATATGGCACCATTACACATCAGTTCGAAATCAAACATCTGACCAGCCAGTTGGCGTCCCTAGATAGCTTTGTGATCAAGCCGACTCAGGGTAGCGGTGGCAAAGGGATTTTGGTGGTTACTAAGCGCAGTGGCGAATTGTTTGTAAAGTCCAGTGGCGCGGAAGTAGATAGTCGAGTCATTAAGCATCATACCTCTAATATATTGGCTGGACTGCACAGTCTGGGTGGACGTAATGATAGTGCCATGATTGAGGCCCTAATTGATTTTGATCCGCTGCTTAGGGATTACAGTTTTGAGGGTGTCCCAGATATTCGCGTAATTATATTTCGTGGTGTGCCGGTGATGGCTATGATGCGCTGTGCAACGCGTGTGTCAGATGGCAAAGCTAATCTCCATCAGGGGGCCGTGGGTGTCGGTCTTGACATAGGTACTGGTCAAAGTATCTGCGCAATACAACATAATCAAGTGGTAGATGTGCATCCCGATACTGGCGTCGTTTTTAGCGCATTAGCTATTCCCTATTGGGAGCAGATATTACAGCTATCTGCTAGCTGTGCCGACATGACTGGGTTAGATTATATCGGCGCCGATATTGTCTTGGATCGTTTGCGTGGGCCCATGTTGCTGGAAGTTAATGCGCGACCTGGACTGGCGATTCAAATAGCCAATAAGGCCGGCCTACGAGAGCGCCTTGCCCAGGCTGACAAGATCGCCAATACCACTGATAATCAGGATGAAAAGATCCAGCTGGCGCGCGCGGCATTTAGCCAGGCGGTTGCCTTTAATGATAAATAAAGTATCCTCGATTAAAAAATATGGCCCAAGGGCAACGCAGTTTTATAGCAGATTGGTTTTAATGAGAAGCTGCTTTTAATATGATCGATACCTTCAAAGGCTGTGAGCTTTTCATCGAGAAATTGTTGGTAAGACTGTAAGTCGGGTGTCACGACCCTCATAAGATAATCAAAATCTCCGGTCATTAAATAGCACTCCATCACTTCTGGCCAGTCGAGAACCTGCTCGGCAAAATGGTCCAGATCTTTTTTGACCTGATGATGCAGGGTAACCTGGATAAAGACCGTGACTGGCAAACCCGCTTTTTTTGGGTCAAGCAAAGTTACACGTTTAATAATGTACCCAAGAGATTCTAAATTTTTAACTCGCCGCGAGCAAGGTGATGGCGACAAACAGACTTTTTCAGCCAATTCTATATTCGCGATGCTCGCATCAAACTGCAAAATATTCAGTATCTTCCAGTCAATCGTATCTAGGCAATATACACTCATCTGAATTCTCTATCCTCTTAAGGATTGTACCCATAAATCCCGCCTAAAATATGCAGGTCGATCAACCTATTAGTGGCAGAAGAATTTATATTAATCCACCAAACAACGACTTTACCTTGACATCAATTACAAAGCTAGGGTAAATCGCGCTATAAAACACCAATATATAAATATATTGCGCAATTAATAATTAATTTGCGTCGGGTTCAGGCCGCCTTTTGGCAGGATTCTCTACTGTATATCATGGTATTTTTGCCTTGAGATACGGCGCTCAATCAAGCGCCGTGACGCCTATAAAAAGCATTCAAAGGAGGTGGCTGCTGATGGTCAAAAGTTCGGACACTATTGTCCCAGTATTTATTGATGGAACATCGCTAAAAATCCCAACTTTTCGCCTACTAAAAGCCGATGGCCAATTGATTAGCGGTGCACCGAGTGGAACACTTGACGAAGCGCTAGCGCAGAAAATTTACGGCGACATGGTATATATTCGCACGCTTGACGAGCGCATGGTGCGCGCTCAGCGTCAGGGAAGACTGAGTTTTTATCTCACCTGTACCGGTGAAGAAGCCTCGGTGGCAGGTACTGTCGCTGCCTTTAAGTCAGGCGATATGATTATGAGTCAATATCGTGAACAGGTCGCTTTGCGCTTTCGGGGCTTTACCACTGAGCAGTTTATGAACCAGCTATTTAGTAACGCTAAAGATCTGGGCAAGGGTCGTCAGATGCCGGTGCACTATGGTAGTCGCGATCTCAATTTTATGACGATTAGTTCCACCTTAGCGACTCAGATTCCACAGGCCGCAGGGTACGCCTATGGTCAGAAGTTGGCGGGTCAGGATGCCTGCACGCTCTGTTATTTTGGCGAGGGGGCGGCATCAGAAGGGGACTTTCACGCAGGGATGAATATGGCTGCAGTGTTAAAATGCCCGGTAGTATTTGTGGTACGTAATAATGGTTACGCAATTTCGACGCCAGCCTCTGAGCAGTTTGTAAGCGATGGTATTGCACCTAGGGGACTAGGTTATGGAATTAAAACAATTCGGGTGGATGGGAACGATATTTTAGCGGTTCACACAGCAGCCGTTGCCGCTCGTAAAATAGCCGTTAACGAACAGCGACCGGTGCTAATTGAAACCATGAGTTATCGATTGGGAGCCCACTCGACCTCGGATGATCCGTCCGGGTATCGAGGTGCCGACGAAGAGCAAAAATGGCGCCGTAAAGACCCCATTAGCAGAATGAAAAGCTGGTTGATTAAGCAGAAATGGTGGGACGAAGCGCGCGACGAGGCCATGCATAAAGGTTTTCACAGTGAGATTCTTGAGGAATTAAAAAGAGCAGAAAAAGAACCCAAGACTGAGCTTGCCAATTTAATTACCGATGTCTATAAAACGCCACCAGTCATCCTGACAGAGCAATTCTCTACCCTAGAGCAGCATCTCGCTAAGTACCCAGATAGCTATCATATGCATGGGGAGAATCATCAATGACAAACGTTGAGACAACTAGCATGACATTACTGCAAGCCATTAATAGTGGTTTGGATACTGCCATGGCAGCAGATTCAGGAGTTATTTGTCTGGGCGAAGATATTGGAACCTTTGGAGGAGTTTTTAGGGCAACCAGTCATCTGCAGCAAAAGTATGGCCGCGAGCGCTGCTTTAATACGCCATTGACCGAGCAGGGAATTGTGGGCTTTGCTATTGGTTTGGCGGCGCAAGGTAATACCGCGGTAGCCGAGATTCAATTTGCCGATTATATCTTTCCAGCCTTTGATCAAATTGTTAATGAAGCAGCCAAGTTTCGCTATCGCAGCGGCGATCAGTTTAACTGTGGCGGTCTGACTATTCGAGCACCCTATGGTGGCGGTATTGATGGTGGACTCTATCACTCTCAGTCACCAGAGGCCTACTTTTGCCATACTCCTGGGCTCAGGGTGGTGATTCCGAGGAATGCCTATCAGGCTAAGGGATTGCTATTGGCTGCTATCCGCGACCCTGACCCGGTGATATTCTTTGAACCCAAAGCCATATATCGCGCATCAGTTGGCGACGTTCCCACGGGAGATTATCAGCTACCACTAAGCGTTGCCGAGGTGACGCAAGTTGGTACCGATATCACGTTGTTGGGCTGGGGTGCACAGATGGTTCAGTTGGATATGGCGGCACAGCTTGCCAAAGAAATAGGCATCTCTTGTGAGGTTATTGACCTGCGTACACTTCTGCCTTGGGATAGAGAGACAGTTGCTGCGTCTGTGACTAAAACCGGTCGTCTGTTGGTCAGTCACGAAGCACCTCTAACGGGAGGCTTTGCTGGGGAGATCGCCGCAACTATTCAGGAACTATGCTTCTTGAGTCTCGAAGCACCGATTGTCCGGATTGCTGGACTAGACACTCCTTTTCCCTTAATGCTAGAAAAACAGTATCTCCCCGACCATCTAAAGATATTTGAAGCCATTAAGGCAAGCCTTGAGTTTTAGACGCTTAATCGCATGGTAACGGCATCATCCTAAGGAACCAGAAATGAAAAAAGACTTTATATTACCGGATATTGGCGAGGGCATTGTCGAGTGCGAAGTGATTGAGTGGAAGGTCAAAGTGGGTGATCTAATTGAAGAAGATCAGATTATTGTCGATGTCAGTACCGACAAAGCCATTGTTGAAATCCCCTCTATGTATAACGGCATTGTCACTCATCTGTTTCATGCTCAGGGAGAGACTGCTAAAGTTAATTTACCACTATTTTCTCTTGAGATTGAAAACAGTGAGGCTGGTGCAGCGGCGGTGCCAGAGAATGATAAAAAGAGTCAGGCCAAGGATAGGGCCCTGCACCAGCCCGCCGCAGCGACACCTATCCTGGCGCCCTCAATCAGTACAGACAAAGTCTTAAGCACCCCAGCCGTGAGAAAAATGGCCAGGGAGCATGAGCTTGATCTAGCAACGATAGTGGGTACGGGCAAACAGGGTCGAGTACTTAAAGAGGATGTCCTAGATTATCTGTCCTTGGATAAAGCGATTACTTCGCCTCAGTATGCCTCTAACGAAGTCGATCGAATAGAGGAGATCAAAGGCGTGCGCAAGATCATGGGCGAGCGCATGAGTGAGGCGGTATCGACGATTCCTCACTTCACTTATATGGATGAAGTGGATGTCACTGAGTTAATACATACCCGCCAATTGCTTAAAGACGCCTATGGTAGTGAAGACGTAAAGATGACATTGATGCCATTATTTATTAAAGCGCTGTCATTGGCGATGATAGAATTTCCAATTATTAATAGTCGCACAAATGACGATTATACAGAGATAACGTATATTGCCAGTCATAACATCGGTATGGCGGTTGATGGACAGACTGGGTTACTGGTACCCAATATTAAAAATGTTCAGACCTTGGGACTATTGGCGATAGCTCGTGAAGTGACGCGGTTAACCGAGGCTGCTCGCAGCGGCAAAATAAATCCGCAAGAACTGGCTGGAGGTACCGTGACGATCTCGAATATTGGTGCCATCGGAGGTACGATGGCGACGCCCATTATTCCCAAGCCAAGTGTGGCTATTGTGGCGCTGGGTAAGATTCAAACATTGCCGCGTTTTGATGAGCATGGCAATGTGATGGCACGTAAAATAATGACATTGAGTTGGTCTGGTGATCATCGAGTAATTGATGGAGGTACTATCGCACGCTTCAATAACCTGTGGATGCGTTACTTAAAAAATCCTGCCCTCATGCTTGCCATGATGACATAGCCAGTCAATACGATGAGCCTTCTGGAAAATAAAAATCTACAACATTTTTATATTAATGAAGAGCAGTCTTTTTATCTGCTCAGTCATCAGGACGCTAGGAAATTAAAAGACTGGTTAAGCCTCTGTGAAATACAGCTTAGTCGACTGGGTTATCACGACATTGAGATGGTGGGAAATGGCGCCTATGGCTTTGTTTTTGCCGGTAGTGATGACAGTGGCAAGCAGTACGTATTTAAATTTGCCCGCATGACACTGCCCCAACATATTCAGGACCGACTCGAAGATGAAGGCTTTATCCTTAGTACGCTCAAGCACTCAGGTATTCCTCAATTTATCGAATTTCAAAATTTGAGTGGCCAGTCTATTCTTATGATGGAGCGTGCTGCAGGTATCACTCTTGAACAGTTGTCCCATCAGCGAGGTCGGTTACCACCCCGACTAATTCTCAGTATTGCCGGACAAATGGCTACAATCCTCCTCTATCTAAGGCAACAGACGGACAGGCCTAGCAGCCAGTTGGTAGTCCATGGTGATATTAAGCCCTCCAATATTATGTTTGACCCAGACAGTGAATCGGTGTCGCTAATTGACTGGGGTGCAGCGGTATATGCTCAGCTTAACATAGCTGGTGAACGCATTGATGGTCTGGGGCTGGGTGCGATTGATAGCGATTTTTCAACCACCAATGCGAAGCTCGGTGATATTTATTTTATTGGCGATGAACAGTTACAGGCCGATCTCTCCTCTCCGCGGTTTGATGAGCAGGGCTTGGCGGGCACGCTTTATGCCCTGGCCTCTGGTCAGAGCAGTCGATTTGGCAAGGATGTGATTACGCCGCAGTCCTTGGGCCTACCAGTTGAGTTCGCCAAAACAATTGCGGCAATGTTAGATGGCGACTGGGAGATTCGTCGGCGTGCAGGCGATTACTTTCTGGATAACATGCAGTATATGAAACGAATCGTCAGTGGCAATAGACAGGATGGTACGGCTAGTCTGACACCCCTAATTCCCTTTGTACTGAGTGACTCAAATGAATTACTAGACAGCGTTGTGTATAGCTCCAGAAAAGGATTCCTACGTCAGGCGATTGGCGCCGAAAAGTTTGATGCCCAGGTGTATAGAGACAGTAATGCTGGGGACTATAGCTATTACAAAAATTATCTTGTTGGTATGGGCGACACTGAAAAGGCGTTTATTATTGCCGTGGGTCACCTAGGTCATTACCCGGTAGTGGGTGGTCTTGCTATTAACTGGGACCAGGGTGGTGTATCGATAGACTCGAGTCTAAATCTATATAATGCTCATCTGGCACCGGCGTTGGTCAGTGCGATTAATAACATGGTGCATCTGGGACGAGCCATTAACCATAAAGGCGTCTTTAAAAGCTGTATGTTTGACGCGCGCAAAACGCTGCATATCAGCCGAGCAACGGTTAATGATTGCTTTATCGCTGTTCCCGGAATGCAGATACCCTTTGATAGCAGTGACGCCCCTATGCCAGAAGACGAGACCAGGCTACATTCTTATTTTGAAGATGGCAGCGACCCTGATGAAATGCTGCAATTACCCGCCAGTATCATGCGGCTACTGACGACCATGAATAAGATTCAGCACACCGGCTGTATTATTTTTGAAGCGGTCGAGCAGGATTTGAAAATCCATAATTACCTGACATTACTTGATACGTCTAAAGTCGATCAGTTTAGGCAGTGCCTAGAGGGAATATTGGATAACATTCAGTTTATCGAAGGTCTAGGTGTGTCTGGGTTCATGAAACTACCCTACAAAAATACTAAGTTTTTCACTCATCTAAGTCAGCAGCCGGTACATTATTTAGCTAAGCACTAATCTGTCAATACTGATTGCTGTATATTGGTTAAAAGACGAGGGTGGAGAGGTTAATGTTACGAGCAAAAATAGGCGTTCTGTTGATTTGTATATCGGTGATGGGGTTGGCTGCCGATTACGATGTGGTGATAGTCAATGGTCGTGTGATCGATCCAGAGACCCACCTAGACGCAATCAAAACCTTAGGTATTCGTCGCGGCAGTATTGTGACTATTTCTGATCAGCCTCTGGTTGGCGACAGAACTATTGATGCCAGCGGGCTTGTAGTAGCGCCGGGGTTTATCGATGTACATAGATGACGCAGGTGTTTATGCAGATCTTCTCCAGAAGCTTTATTTTCCTGGATGAAACCGTAGATAGTCGTCGCACAGACTATGGGAAGCCGTTAGTTTTCTATGTCGGCGCTTGTTTTGATAGCGTTGCAGAGCGCTCTTTTGTGCTTGCTTTGGCCTGTAGCCTCGCAGCCCTGTATTTCTGTCTAGTTCACGCGAAACCGTGCTGTAATGTTTGTTGATCAGGCTGGCAATTTCACGGTGTGATCGTTTTTCTGTCACGCCTTCATAAATCTGATATCGTTCGTCCTCGGTCAGTCGGTTATATGTCTTTGGCATAGTGATCTCACATTGGGTTTTAGTCGACCGTGAGCATCGCCCACTGGCCATCAAAATTCAATGTGCCCCACTGGCAACTGAAATCCGCGTATTGATTTACTTGATCAGGATGACCTAACTTGCCAATACCCTTTTTACGTCATCTAAAACTCATATTCAAACAACAGACGAACACTAGTGTCTGGGCTTTTTGAGTCCAACCCAAGAATAACACCGGCTTCCCATTTGAGTTTTTTTGGTCCCGCTAATTTAGCTTGTCCCATCAGAACTGGGCCGACGCCAATGCTGTTTTGACCCGCATAAAACTCAATGCCAGGTTCGAGCGTTTGACTATAGCGGTATCGTGCTTGTAGGCTAAAGACAGATTCCAATTCGTCGTCAATACCGCTGCCCCATTCCTGCTCAATAACAAAATTGGTTGTGGCGCTCCAGTGGCCAAATTCTTTTTCGGCAATGAGTCCAATGCTGGCTTCATAGATATTGTTACCGATGCCTTTAGAAAGTTCTGCAAGAACTCCCCAGTCTGCCCAATATTCACCCTGTTCGGTGAGCTGCCATTTTATTTCTATCTCTATCGATTGCAGGTCCAAACTCTCGCTGCTTGATCCTTGGCCAACCAAATAAGCCTCCATAAAAAAGCGATCACTAAGCGATCGGCCGTAGGCTAAACGATACAGTCGAGTATTATCAGCAATGTCAGATTGGTTATCCTGCTGCAGAAATCGTATCTCTAGCTCTTGCTCAAGGGGCTGAACGTAGGGGTGGTAGATCTTATCGATCACTATTCCGTCAGCGAGTAACGAGGAGCTTAATGATACGAATACTAATGATAGTAAAAGCAGTGCGCTACGCATCATTCCCTCTTACTGGTTGCACCTGTTGCTTCTTCTTTTCTGGATAATATCTAGGCATAAAATTTGCGCCAGTAACCAGTGTCACCCCCAGTATATACGCGGCCGCCTGAATTGGCGAAGGAGTAGCCTCATAACCTACGAGTGGATATAGGAGCTGACCGAATATTGACGTCTCTGCAACAAGTGTTGATGTGTTCCAAATAGGAGGGCTTTGGGTCACCCAGTCAATTTGCATCAGTAAAAGGGTGGACTGAGAGAGCATATTGCCAGCGAACAGGGCTAGTAAAACTAGGCAGGCAGTGCGTCTTTCGCGACCAGCATGGTCGACCAGGCTATAAAATAAGAGTATGCCTATACTGGCGCCAATGCTAAACCCTAAGGCACCACCAGTGAGCACTTTTTGAAAGTTTTCGGTATACATAAAGCCACTAAGGTAGAGAATTATTTCCTGACCTTCTCGCACTACGGCGCAAAAAATGATGATTATTGCGCAATGGCTAAAGGCAGCTACTTTGCCTGGCTGGGGGTTTAGCGGGTCTATAGTTGCTGTGAGCCACACTGCTAAGGCAATTGCCAGGCAGATGATAGTTTGGAAGAGCGCATTTAGTAGTTCCTGACCTGCGTAGTCGAACCATTCAGAGATAATACCCATTTGGTTGGCTAGTATCGCGGCAACACAGCCGCCAGAGACTAGCGCTATTGGCAGCCAACGTTTGCTGTCATGCACTCGAGTACTGACCGCTAACAGTACGCCTATTAGTAGTGCAGCTTCTAATGTTTCTTGAAGAATTAAAATAACAGCGTTAGGTAGCATAATAAGTTCTGATTAGTTGACAAGAATTTTACCTTGCGCCGTTTTTGGATAGAATTCACCAAAAAATGGGTAGGTGCCGGGACTAAGGGGGCCAATAAAAATCACTGCTTTACTATTACCGATAATTACTTTTTCACGATTTAATTCATAGCTTTCAAATTCTTCTGGTGTGGGGTCATTATTAATTATCAGAAGCTTTATTTTTGTATTGGCCGGCACGCTAAATTCCGATGGATAAAATAGATGATCTTTGATCTCGATCTTTATGATGGGCGCTGCTTGCGAAATCGAACTAAGAGCAATTGCCAGTAGAAGACCAAAATAGAAGAGGATTCTATTTATGATTAGCCGGTTCATGATTGCTTACTATCCAAAGTGACTGGGATGATGGCTGAAAAGTGCAATGTAAATGCTGTGCCAGAGGCAAATGATGATGGCTCGAGGGTTATCTCAGCGTCATAAAGTTCTGCAATCCGTTTAACGATAGCCAAGCCAAGACCGCAACCGGATTCTCCAGAAGCATGACTATCGCCATCGACGCGGTAGAATCGTTCGAATAGCCTCTCGTGCTCATGGGTTGGAATGCCCGGCCCCGAGTCTTCAACAAGCAACATCACCTGATCATTTTCTCGTTTGATCTTGACTATAATATGCCCGCCGTTGGGCGTGTATTTGTTCGCGTTACTAAGTAAATTTTGGATCAATGTGGTCAATGAAAATTTATCCCCTAGAATCAGCTGCCTTTGACCAAAAAATTCAATCTGTTGGTTTTTGCGTTCATAGTTGTCATATTCTTCAGCTATAACTTGTTGTGCAAGGCTGGTTAAATCAATAGCCTCAAAGCGAGTATGGTATTCGTCTGGAGAGGTGCGGTAGAGCGCTAAAATTTGCTCCACAACATGCTCGAGTTGCTGGGAAATTTTCTGCAGTTCGCCGAACTCCTTATTCCTTTCGGGTTGTTCTTGTCTGATATTATACAGCTGTACTTTTAAGCTGCTAATCGGGGTACGTAGCTCATGAGCTGCATCTGAAGCGAATTGTTTTTCTCGTAGCAAAGAAGATTTTAACCTCGCTAGAAGATCATTAGACGAGCTGACAATTTGCGCCAACTCTTGGCTGTTAACGGCTATTGATAATGGGCTCAAGTCATCTGCCTGCTTGTCGCTTAACTCATGTGCTAGTCGGCGCATGGGACGCAATCCGCGGCTCACCACGATCCATATTAATAATGCCAGAATTGGCAGGCCAATCACGGCTGGGAGCACAGCTTTCAGAGCGACATTTTCGGCCATGCTAAATCGAATATCCTGACGTGCAGCGACTATAATCCACTGCGCGTTAATGGTGTTGTAATAACTGTAAGTCCGCCAACGATAACCCTCAAAGTTTTGATAGCTAAACCCAGGCTGTAACTTACCTAGGATGGTTTGCGAAGCATTGTCAGAAGATCCTATTAAGTTGCGGCCCTGCCAGACCTGAAATGCGGTATCGCTGCTGTCGACATTACGAACGACACTCTGAACATTTATATTAGCGATTAGTTTGGCTTTTTCCGCTAGCTGGCTGTCAAACATTCGTTCGACTTCCTCCAGGCTGGTTTCATAGCCACGTAAGGCAGAAATGAAACTAAAAAGTGTAACCACAGCGAGAATTGTTGTGACCAAAAATACGCGAATCGATTTCACAGTTGATTGACCCGATAACCGACGCCACGCACGGTTTTAATGAAATCACTGCCTAGCTTTTTGCGGAGGTTGTGGATATGCACTTCCAGAGCGTTACTGGAGACTTCTTCACCCCAGCTATAGAGTCTATTCTCCAAAACAGAACGAGTTTTCACTCGGCCGACGTTTTCCATCAGGCTGCGCAATAAACTGTATTCGCGGCGTGACAGTTCAACATTTTGACCACTCATGGATACCATGTTTGTTGTGGTATCGAGGACCACGTCGCCCACAGCTACCAGAGACGTTTTAGCACTGCCTAGACGGCGTTCCAATACTCGGAGTCTGGCTAGTAGTTCGTCTACCTCAAAGGGCTTAGCCAGATAGTCATCCGCGCCACTATCCAGTCCTATTATTTTTTCCTCAATATCAGATCTGGCAGTTAATATAAGAATCTGAATTTCGGGTTGATAATGGCGGGCTTTTTTAAGTACCTCGATACCATCCATATCAGGTAAGCCGAGATCCAGAATAGTAATATCTGGCTTCTCGGTTCGAATGACATGCAGGGCCTCATTGCCGGTGGTGACCGCATCCACTGCATAGTTTTTTTGCCGCAGTGCTTTACATAGCGCTGCGGCAAGAGATGTATCATCTTCAACTAATAAAATATGCATTTGAGTAGTGTTAATCTCAGAGTTTAGTTTATAGACTCCAGTGCAGTAGCTATCTCTTTTTGACGACCAGCGTCGGCCAGAGGTCGGTTGAGCCGTGGCGCAGCATTTTGAGCCTTTCTGAAGTAGGTAGCCGCTTCTTGATTTCGTTTTTTCGCCACCAAAAAGTCTGCATAAAAGTAGTTACTATCAATGCCATCAGGATTTATTGCAATAGCTTTAAGTAAAAACTTTTCGGCCTTTTTATCGCTGCCGAAACCAACCGGCCAGCCCGGAACATTTAGGTACAGGGTCCCTAGGCTGGTCAGCGCTGAGCCCTGCATTGCAGTGGCGTCTAATATAATTGACTTCTCTAGGTCTTTTTTAGCAGCTTTAGCTAAACCTAGCGCGCCTAGCCCACCTTTTTTTCCTGCTAGAGTTGATTTAATAATGCCGCGCCAAATTAATGGCGCTGCCTGTTTGGGGTTGGCTACTACAACGGCATCGGCATCTATGATTAATCGTTCAAAGGCACTAATCTGATCTTTACCTTCTATCTGATAGTTGACTTCGGCCCACTGTTTTTGCAGAGCCAAGACATCTGTGTCTAGATCTGCCCAAGCCGCTGAGGACACCAGACCCAGGCAGATTATTCCTGCATATATTTTTTTAAGTCTAATTGAGAGAGTATTCATGGCATTAATCTTCGCTTTTATTTTGTTGGTTGATAGATTGATTGATGGTAGGTAAGTTTTTAATCAGCGCCTTGGCAACCACGTCGGGTAGCAGGGCATTCACTTTTACAAACAGCCGTTCGGGCCAGCCCATGTAACGTTGGCGTTGGTTTTTTATGAGCAAGATTAGCAGCGCCTGGGCAACTAGCTCTGGATCATCCATGGTATTGCCCAGCGCTCCATTCATAGCGGTTATGGTGGCGGAGTTAAGTGCTGTGCTTGTTGCGCGGGGCGCCAAATAGCTTACCTGTATAGAGCTGCCGGCTAATTCCCGCTGGAGGGCTTCAGTAAACCCGCGCAGGCCAAATTTACTGGCGCAATAGGTGGTGAATCCCGGGTGGCCTATGCTGCCAAAAATAGAACCAATATTGACAATGACGGCGTGCTCGCGTGCTTTTAATGCTGGGATAAGCTGGCGACACAGCTGCATAGGGGAGAGCAGGTTGGTATTGATAATGTTATCTATGGTCTGCGGGTCCTGTTGGTCAAAATATTGTAACTCAAGTACTCCGGCGCAGTTAATTAGCATATCAATGTCATTCTTGTTGCAGTGGACTGTCAGCATTTCTCGATCAGCGACACTATTAATGTCGGCGACTAATATTTGATGAGCAGTTGGGGACAGGCTCTCAAGAATTAAATTTAGGCTATCAGATTGTCGGCCAACTAGGGATAAAATAGCGCCTTGTTGATCGAGCAGTGCCGCAATTGCCGCGCCTATACCACCAGAGGCGCCAGTCAGCAAAACACGCTTATTTTTCAGGTTCATCAGTTCCACCTCAGCTTCTCAATGAGCGAAAAATATCGCCGTATAATTTGTAAAATACCCTGGTCGAGTGAATAATCTGTGCCTGATCTTCGGGTCTGTCAATGCGGTTCATGAGCCCTTTAAAAAACTCCACATGGTCCTGATCCAATGAGCCGTGAGAATATAAATAAGAGAATGCGTCTTTAGGTAGTGATAAAGCACTTCGAATATTATTGGCGGCATTGTCGGCGAGACTAACACTAGTACCCTCCAAGACATGCACCATGCCAAAGAAACCCAGCGGGTTGATGCGGTGCACCGTGTCATAGGCGTAGCTAACCATCACTTCTGTTGCTAGATTAGGTTTGCTGCGCCTAACCTGCTCTTTGTTGGCACCACAGGCAGCGATATCATTGAGCACCCATTCTTGATGTCCAGTCTCTTCTTCAATATATTCGCCGACGGCCACTCTTAACCATTCCAGATCTTCTGGCAATCGCGATCCAGTGGCCATCAACAGCGGGACAGTGTGCTTAACATGGTGGTAGGCCTGGCTGAGAAAAGCGATATAGTCATCAGTGGTGACATCTCCCTTAAGGGCGTGGGCAATTATCGGTGCTGAAAACAATTCTGCGCGCTGCTGTTCAGTTTCTGTCTGTAATTGGTCAAAAAAATTCATTACTGAAATACCTGTGTGTCGTTGGGGTAAAGGGTTTCTAGCATTGTCTGATGTGCCGTAAAAATTGCCGCACGCACGGGCCTACCGTTGTCTGTTAGCAACCCTGGTTGGCTGTTTAGAGCTGTGGCGAAGCGCTGCCAGCGGGCAATGCGGGCATAGTCTGGGAGGTTATTGTTAACGCTATCGATTAGCCCTTGGATTTCATCGTCTGTTAGCGCTGGGTCGCGAGGGAATAAAAGCGCCACGCAGTAAGGACGATCATTACCAAATACCACCGCGTCGGCTATAGCTGTGTTAGCCAGCAATTCACTCTCAATCCACTCGGGGTTGATGTTGCGGCCAAAACTGGAAATAAGCAGATTCTTTTTACGCCCACTCACTGATAAATATCCAGCGCTATCAAGCAACCCCAAATCACCACTATAAGTGGTTGTGTGGCCCCAGCTATCGGGTTGGCCTGCATAGCCAAGCATGGTATTGCCGCTAATGATAATTTCACCATTTACGGTTTTAACCTGCAGGTGGGGTAGCGGCTTGCCGCTACTATTGGCACCTGTATTGGTCGGCGTGTTGAGACTGACCACTGACACACATTCGGATAATCCATAACCTTCGTAGGCGGGAATATTATGGTGATGGGCTTTCGTCATAAGCTGTGCCGAGACCCGACCACCACCTACAGCAACAAACTGTAATGAGTCTGGCGGCACCCACCCCTGAGTTGCTGCCGCAATCAAAACCACCAATAACTGGGGCGTGAGAATAATACTGTTGGGCTGGTAACGACTGATAGCAGCACAAAACCTCTGCGGATCGAGGCTGGAACTCCCTTTAAAGCCTACCTCTACCAAGGACGGGATAATCACCTTGCCGCCAGCCATAAGAGGCGCATAGGTACCGGCAATATTCTCCAGTAATGTGCTTAGAGGTAATAGGCACAGATGCCTGGGTTGCTGCAGATCTACAGCCGTCGCCAAGGCCTTTGCCTGAATAATTTGTTGTTCAACGCTTAGGCATACCCCTTTGGGCTGGCCGGTTGAGCCTGAGGTAAAAGTTATTTTTTGTGTTCCCGGAGGTAGAGCAAGGCGGGTTCGGTTGTTACATAGCTTTATTAGCTGCAGTTGGCCGCCCAAGATAGCTGTTATAGAGTCGACTTGAAGGCTCGGGACGGCTGAAAATGGCTCGGTAGAATCACTAACGATCATATCAATGGTCACGCTATCAAACACATGGGCGATCTGACTCTTTGAGAAGAAAGTTGGTATAGGGATTAGGCAAATAGATGCCTGCTGGCAGGCAAGATCAATAGTGACCCAATCGCAGCTATTATCAGCGTAGAGCGCAACAAATTCGCACTGCGCGGCCACTAGAGCCTCGGCAACCGTATTGCAGCGCTCCAGTAGCGCGTTTGGGCTAAGGCTGTTGTTAGCATCTTGCAATAGAACTTTGTCAGATCGATTATCCAGTTTCGCATCTTGGCATAGGAGGTCAATTAAGTTATGCACTTGGTGCATGCCCGATAGCTGCAGCCAATTGTGCTACGGTTGTGGTGTACGACGTCAGTTGAGCGAGCCAAGTACCTCTATTGAGTGCCTGAATACCTTGGTTAATATTGCCCGCCAGCACTCGGGGTTGCAGTTCATAATAAGAACCCCAATTCAATTTTTCTGCTGGTATAAGATGCTCAGCATTGGCATCAGCCAGCACTGTTAAGTTAAAGCCAAGGCGTTCAAGAGATTTTTGCACCATGGGCGTGGCGGTGAAGACGACCCATTCATACTGTGCTAAATAGAGTATTTTTGTAAGTAGCATAAACAACAACTGACTAGCGCCGGGCCGGGTAGCAACTAAATTGCCTATCTCGATAATTCGATTGAGTGCCACTGGCACCTTGGCATGGAGCGCGATACTTTCATCAATCGTACAGGGAAGATATTGCTGTAAAAATAACGATCGTCCGACCGCAGTCTGCAGGCCAAGTGCTGCCGATGTTTTGCCTTGCTCGTTCAAGGCCAACAAAAGTGGCATAAAATGGTTGATTGTCGCCCCGTGGGTTAGTTGGAACTGGCGCGTAATATAGCTTTCAATGGATTGCCTTCCCTTGCTTTGGGAATCATAGAAGCAGAGTTCCTTGGTCGTATTGCCGGCGCTATTATTTAAGTAGATATTAAACGCGATCTGCGAGTTTGTCTTGTCAGTGAGTGGCTGCACTATTGTTACCCTGAGACTTAAAAACGTATCTGTATAATAATTGGCAAATCTTAAGGTAGGCTTAAGAGTCTCAAAAGCAGGGTGAATAAATCAAATGTTATTTGGCACGTAATATAGATTAAAGACACTCTGAAAGGCGTAGGCAGACGTTCACTTCCGACTACACCAGTTATTAAGGCTTCTTATTCCTTGGTGATCGGAATTAATGCCCAAACAACCTAAAAGTGACTCAAAAATCTCAACGTGCCGTACTATTCTGTTCTTAGATTCATGCTGTTTGAGCATATCAAAGCCTTCTGCAAATTGTGTGTTTTCCAGCAAACTATCTGACGCCCACATAATGACTGGGATTTTGAATTGCTCATCGGGAGCCACATCTTTTGGCGCTGCATGAAAATGCTTGCCGTCTTCCATAGATTCACCATGGTCTGATGCATAAAGAAGAAAGGCTTTTTTATCGCGAAGCCTTTCCAATAAGGAAAATAAGAAATAGTCTGTGTATACAATAGAATTATCGTATGAATTAACCATAGCCTGAAAATCACAATGCATGTCTTTACAATCAGGTTTATATTTTGAAAATTCAGTCGGGTAACGAGAAGAGTAATTAAAATGCGAACCCTTTTGGTGGAGGATAACAAGGTGCTTGCCAGCCTTTTTAGAGATTGATTGAGTCATTTGATTAACTAACAGCATATCATCGATAACAGGCAGTCCTTGAGAGCTTGCCTCTGCACCAATTTCTTCTCGAATCTTCACTGTATCGGCATTTACTTGAACATAAAATCCAGCTTCACTTTGCATCGAAAACAGGTCGATAGAAAACCCTAAATTTTTTAATACTGAAAAAACATGGTTTTCATAAACATATTGCTGTGATGGGTGTCCTAGGTCTTCAGTACCTCCCTCACGCACGAACATACATGACAAGCTTAGTTTTGTACTCGTATTACAAGACGCTCCTTTAAACCCAATCACATTAGTTTCTTTATCCAGCAATGGTGTTGTCGCGCGTTGGTAATCAATTAAAGACATGTGGTCATACCGAGCCGATTCACCAATAACAACTACCACAAATATATCGTCTAGTGGAATTTCAGGGTAAAAACCATAGTTATCCATGGGGTCAATTAGCTTATTTTTTAACTGACTATTCGCTATGGTATTTGCCACTGAGATAATACTTCCTGCCATCCAATTTATGGGCACATAAGAATAGGAGGCGACCCCGATAGGATTCGTCGGTATACGTCCGTCGGGCGTCGGGTCACGGAAATTTTTATAATGAGTGTTTATGAGTATTAGGCAAACAGTTAAAAGCCCTATACAGAGAAAGCGGGGGATCAAGAAAAGAAGCCATGGGGCTTGATAATTGGGAGCAACGCGATGTAAAAAATACATAGGTCCTAAGCAAAATATACTCGAAAAAGTCAGCAAGCCCAAACCCATTGACTCTATGACTAATGATATCTCCGTGTCAAATACGGATTTAACCACCCCATAACCAATAATGACATCAAAGAACCACATGTAGTAACTGGCGATAACAGAGACAAAAGTAAAGGCGATAATGGCGACCCTGAGGACTCTGCGGCCGGCAATTGAAGTAATGCAGAGTAAAAGGCAACATGTGGTAACAGTGAATATTGAATCTGTTAGGAACAAACCCACCACGCTTTCATCTACTTGATAGTATTTTCGAATAAAGATGGGAATGTTTAGAAAAACACTAATGTACAGCGAAATCAATAAAATCGACACGAGCTCTGTGCGATATTGGCGCCCTATGGCAGCAACGGTGGCATCCTTCATGAGCATGATTCCAGTAGCTTAATTAACACAACTGCATAGTAATTGGCGATACTTAAGGTAGTCTTAAGAGTTTCAACAAGCAGGCTTAATAAATCAGATTTTGTACGGCAAACGTCTGCTACATCGTCATGGCGACGAACCTAAAAAAATTGTCACTGACAAGCTACGAAGTTATGGTGCTGGTCACAGAGAATTAACGCCTGGGGCTATTCATAACACGACGCAGTATGCCAACAATAGGGCGGAGCAATTCGCCTACCACGCACAATTGAAGGCGGCGCTAGGGGCAGACAATTTTTTCGCACATCCTTACAGCTCGTGGAAACGCGGACTGAATGAAAATAATAATGGATTGATACGTCAGTATCTACCGAAAGGAATGGCGCTGGCTAAAGCTACATCGAAAGAAATAAAAGTAATTCAAAATAAGCTCAACAACATTACCTACCTACCTACCTACCTACCGAGTGAGCTAGAAGAGCAGTTCCATCGCTTCGTGAGCCATTACAATCACAATCGTTATCACGAGCCGATAGACAACCTAACACCGGCTGACGTGTATTATGGAAGAGGAGACGCTATATTAAACCTACGGAAACGGATTAAACTCAGCACCATCGCCTTACGGCGAAACAACCACTATGATCAACAACGATCAAACAACCTGATGAACTAAACCCTCTCTTAAATCTGGCCGCGAACGGTCCAACTATCTTTGGCGACATGCAGGGATTGCCATTACTCGATGACACTAAATTTTTAACTGTCGCTAACCAGATGACCGCTAACAGCTGTTTTCATCGATTCTGTGATGGGGATAGCCACTCGCGCTAGCAAATCAAAATAGACGCTAGTACTTTCAAGGGTGGCAGCCAGTTCCGCGCGACTTCGGTTATGCATTGAATAAATGACGGTGATCGATTTATTGCCCACCTTGACCAGCTGCGCGGTTATTTCAAGCAGATCGCCGGCGGCTACCTCTGCCTGATAGTCGATAACATGTCGAACATCAGCCCAGCCCGTGTCCTTGGACTTAGCGATTGCTCCGGTCCAGCCGAAGGCTTCATAGAGAAAGTGATAAGAGCCATCATCAAACATAGCCATGTAGTGACGCGTGGTCATGTGCCCCATAATGTCGCACAGCGCAGGATGGCTTACCCCTTTGTATACAATCATGTTCGCAGCCTATAGGTCGGTAAATTATTCAGTTTTCTTAATCGGTATAGTCGCTACCGATTATTCCAGCCAGTTTGACAAGCCTTCCGTGTGTCCGTCTATAGGAATAGCCTGACCGGAAATGTTCCTTCCCGCTGGCGAGCAGAGAAATAATATCGTCTGCGCGATCTCTTCGGCCTCAACAAATACACGCAGTGAATTTTGACGCTGGTAAACGTCGCGAATAGCCTCTTCGCTGACACCACGCTGTTCCGCGTCTTTGGCAATGACATGCTCAATGCGTGGACCACTGACGCTACCCGGGCAAAGCGCATTGACCCTAACGCCAAAAGGCCCCAATTCCATAGCCCAGGTTTTAGTCAGGCCAATCGTTGCCCATTTAGCGGCAGCATAAGCCGAACGCAATGGAAAACCGAACAATGCTGCATTAGAAGCCATATTTATCATGCAGCCTTTTGATGCCTTGAGTAGAGGCGCTGCTCGTCGCGAGACATAAAACAGGCTGTTAAGATCCACATCAATTGTACGATCCCAGTCATCAGGGTCAATATCCTCAAGCGCCGCGGTGGGTCCAGCGATACCGACATTATTGACAAGTATATCCAGCTGTCCATAGAGGCCCTTGAACTCAACAAATAGCTGATCAACCTGATCCCTCAGGGACACATCGCCAAGGGTTGAGGTGATCAGTGGCTGCTCCGCCTTAAGAGTCGATATGGCTTCTGCCGAGATATCACAGACATGAACCTGATGGCCTTGAGCCAGACAGGCTTCAGCGATCACCCTGCCAATGCCGGACGCGCCGGCAGTGATGAGTACAGATTTTGCAGTGTCAGTCATGAGGTTCTCTTATTGTCTAGGGACTTATCTGTCAATAATACTCAGTGCCCTTAAAAAACACAAAGAGAATGCTGACTTGGATTATAGACCGCTATCGACTGCTGCGATGCCCAGTGAGCACTCTTGGTTGTGCATCTGCTAGCGTAAACCTCGGCCTTTAATTATCGCCAATCGGCATATTTATGGCAAAATGCCCCTAACCATTAGATCTTAGCTGTAGCGTAAAGCGAATTGAATATAGGGCAACATTCCATGGTCGCAGACAATCCTCGAAACACCTTTGAACGTGTAGTGGCTTTATTAAAGGGCGGTGCCGCAGATGAAGCGGAGACACTTTGTCGTGCCTGTCTGATTAAAAGTCCCCGAGACGTCAATTTATTATCGCTATTGGGTACTATACTGCTGCGTAAAAACGACTTTGAGGGCGCAGAGACATTGTTGCGAACCGTGATAGAGATAGCGCCGGGTTATCCTAATGCCCAGGAGGACTTGGGTACGGTATTATTGAATCAAGGCAAGCCGGAAGAGGCTTTAAGTCCGCTACAAAAAGCTATTGAATTAAACCCTAACAGCGGCAGTGGTTTTTTTAAGTTGGGCGGTGCGTTGAAAAGTCTTGGCAGAGATGAAGCCGGTGATGCCGCCTTAAAACATGCCGCAGACCTTTCCCCAGCACATGCTAAATTGGAACATGCAACCAGGCTGTTCGCTGAGGGAAAATTCCGCGAATCCGAGGTAATTGCCAAGGAGTTGGTAGCTGAAAACCCCAGGGATCTGAATGCCGGGCTGTTATTGGGGCGCATCGCTATTGATGCGCGCGCTTACCAAGATGCGGAGCTACTGCTGCGCAAGGTCGTAGAGATTGCCCCGCGCTTTATTCTTGCCTGGCATGATTTAAGTACCGCACTCAAGGAACAGGGTAAGGACGTCGAGGCCCTCGAGGCGCTGGCGTTAGCGGTCGAACTGGAGCCGGGCAATGCTCTGACCCAGTATTATTATGCGGCGTCTCGGGCATCAGCGGGGCAGACGCAGTTGGCGTCTGAGTCCTATCGAAAAGCAATTGAATTGGACCCTAAATTGGCCGGCGCCTATGTTGGGCTTGGCCATGTGCTCAAGACTCTCGGTGATCAAGAGGGCGGAATTGAGGCCTACCGGCAAGCGATCGTGCTCAGGCCGAACCACGGAGAAATTTACTTTAGTCTGTCGAATTTAAAAACCTTTCGCTTTAGTGAGAGCGAGATTGAGGACATGATTGGGCTGATCAATAAAGAGTCAGTCAGTGCCGAGTCGATCGTCCATTTTGCCTTCAGTTTGGGCAAGGCCTTTGAAGATAACAAAGACTATGATCAGGCGTTTCAATACTATAGCCAAGGCAACGATCAGCACCGCAAAGCTATTGCCTATGATCCGGTGCAAACAGAGCTTGCTCATACTAAGTTGAAGGAAACTTTTGATGCTGAGTTTTTTAAAAAAATCAAAAAAACAAAGCCAGGTGTGCAGGACTCAGCACCCATCTTTATCGTTGGTTTACCCCGTTCTGGGTCGACCCTTTTAGAGCAAATCTTGGCAAGCCATAGTTTAGTTGACGGTACCAGTGAGTTGCCTGATCTGGGCATGGTCTCACAGAGGATTACCGACAAGACTCGCGGTCGCATGTTTCCCGGCGGTATTCTCCAAATGAGTGATGCTGAGATAACGCAGTTAGGCCAAATTTACATGGACAGAACCCAGCGTCATCGTGGCGACGCACCTTTTTTCACCGACAAGATGCCGAACAATTTTGCTCACGTTGGGCTGCTTCAGGCAATTATACCCAACGCCAAAATTATCGATGCCCGCCGACACCCGCTAGATAGCTGCGTCGGCGCCTTTAAGCAGCATTTCGCCAAAGGGCAGACCTTTACCTATGACATGTTCGAGCTGGGTGAGTTTTATCTGGAGTATGACCAGCTGATGAGTCACTGGAACGATGTGCTACCGGGCAAGGTGTTACGGGTTCAGTATGAGGATGTGGTTGCCGACCTTGAAACTCAGGTCAGGCGTATACTCGAGTACTGCGAACTGCCGTTCGAACAGGCCTGTGTGGATTTTCATGAAACTAAACGATCTGTCAGAACCGCCAGTTCTGAGCAGGTCAGACAGCCTATCTATAGTCAATCACTGAATACCTGGCAGCGATTTGATCGTCATATTGAGCCCTTAAAGGAGATTTTGGCGCCGTTACTGGATGCCTCTGATCCGACTCGGGTAGTGCGTTAATCTTATGAAATTACCTAAATTAATCGCGACCTCTGTGGTTAGAGGCAGTGAAAAAGGACAGAGCCATGGTGGCGTTTACACCATTGATTTTAACAGCCTTGAGGTGGTGCAACAAATTGACTGGAATGCCGGCGATATCGATTTTTCCGGTCGCGGCTGGGACCGAGGACTGCGGGGTATTGAGTTTTTTGAGCGGCAAATTTGGATTGCAGCCAGTGATGAACTTTTCTGTTACAGCCCGGAATTCGAATTGTTGGGTTCCTATAAAAATCCATATTTAAAACACTGTCATGAGATTAGTCGGCGTGATCATCTATTGTTTCTCACGTCGACCGGCTATGACAGTTTATTGGTGTTTAATTTAAAAACGTTGCGCTTTAGCTGGGGCCTATATCTGTCTCGCAATGGCGACCAGTGGGCGGGCCAGCGATTTGACCCTTTGGGAGAGGCGGGCCCTCCGTTCTCGAATAACTATCACATCAATATGGTTCATGTTGCCCAGTCGGGTGTCTATTTTAGTGGGTTACAGACACGTGCGCTACTTAGACTGACTGCTGATATGACGATTAGTCCCGTGTGCAATCTGCCCGAGGGTATCCATAATGCGATGCCGTTTTTGGACGGTGTTATCTTCAACGATACTCGCAGCGATGTCGTACGTCATGTGTCACGAGATGACGGCTCAAAGGTGTTCGCTGTGCCGGCCTATAAGACTGAGCAGTTGGAATATCATGGTGTTGACAGTAGTAAGGTCGCCCGGCAGTCGTTTGGCCGTGGCCTCTGTATTGTCAGTGATCGATGGGTGGCCGCTGGCTCTTCGCCCTCGACGATAAGCCTTTATGATGTGGTGTTGAGCGAGCGTATTGCTGTGGTAAATCTGACGATGGATATTCGCAATGCGATTCATGGCCTGGAAGTTTGGGGCTTTGATTAGGTATTTGATGAATAGAAAAAAGGCACTCTATGAGTGCCTTTTTTCTATTCTGTAACAACGCTTAGCGTTGCGCTATCATCAACTCTAGAAAAAGCGTCTAATCGAAAACTTCATATTTCTTGGGCGTATGACATTGTCGCTATTGCGGCCATAGTAGGGGTCGAAGTCTGCTGAATCCTTGTAGGTGATCCCTCGCTCATCAGTCAGGTTATTGAACGAAAGCTGCGCACTCCATTCGTCTGTACTGTAGCCGAAAATAACATCAGTCACACTGAAGTCACCCTGTGTCAGTCTCGGAGAGTTGTCAGAGCTACTCAGCTGGTTCAAAGAGTCGCCGTTATGGCTGTGCTGAACGCGAGTCACAAAATCTCCATCCCCTAGCAGATCAACTTTTGCAGAGTACTCGACATAAAGGGAGTAAGAGATATCGGCAAACAGTGGCAAGGGTGTGTTGGGGCCGAGCCCTAAATCCGCTTGGCCGCCGGCGAAACGGTCATCTGCGTAACCATCGGGTCCGTCGACATAGGCTTCATCAAGCTTGGTAATATTAAAGCCGACTTGGACACTGTCACCTATTAAAGCCTTAACATCGATGTCTGCGCCTCTAACAGTCGCGTCGCCTATATTGGCCGCGGCATCTTGAAACGGTTGATTTTTACATCGATCAAGAACGTAGGCACCTTCTGCGTCCAACAAACAGACCGTGTCATTCTCAGGCCGTTCTATGCTGTTGCTAGGGTCGGTTATTTCTATTTGCACATCTTTCCATTTCATCTCATACAGGGTGGCGTTGACCTGCAACCTACCGTCTAGCCAAGTTGCTTTCATTCCCAGTTCTGTATTCTCAATAATGT
>Ga0222630_1000171_pt1 | contig 33010 bp, 32 predicted proteins | sample AntAcemetagenom3_FD_179842 | JGI IMG/M metagenome (GOLD analysis project Ga0222630, IMG submission 179842) | Saline water microbial communities from Ace Lake, Antarctica - #3 | ecosystem: Environmental > Aquatic > Non-marine Saline and Alkaline > Saline | place: Antarctica: Ace Lake | collected...
TGCTGATGCTACAGGTATATACAAAGAGATAGAAGACCTATTAGCTCAAGGTGATAGCATAGAAGAAGCTATTGCTAAAGTCGCAGGTGATTTGGGTGAAACTGAAGAAGCTATACTAACTGCTTTAGGTACTACAGAAGATAACTTACGTGAAGAGTTTGAAACGGGACTCGCGGATGTAACTACTAAACTGGGCGACATGGAAACCGACATCTTGTATAAGATGAAGGAGTACCAAGACCAGAACTTAACTGCGGATGAAGCCCTTTCTAAAGCAATAGACGATGTATCTACCGATCTAGGTAAGACTAAAGAAGAAATACTCACGGAGTTAGGTGAGACTGAAGAAACCCTGATAACTCGTTTTGACGAGGGTATGGCTGATCTTGGATTAGAAATAGGTAATGTCGCTAACTTTGTAGGTAAGCCTGCCGGTGACATTACTGCAACAGATGTAGATTTTTACGCGGATTACCTAGCACAACAAGAAGTACTTAGCGAGGCTGATCGGGCTTCTTTTGTTCCCACTGACCAACAATTGCAGTATGATGTTAACAACGATGGTGTAATTGATGCGGCTGACCAAGCCCTTGTGCAGGGAGCCTTTGGTGGCAATGAAGTAGCATTAGGCGGTAAGTTCGCATCCACTGGTTTGTATGCCTACAACGATGCAATAGCCGCACAGCAAAAGCAAGAAGCTGAACAGCAGTTTAAAGAAGAGCAAGAGTTAGAACAACAACGGCAGTTTGAGGTTCAAACTCAGATTGACCAGAACCAAAGACTCAACAAGTTTGATGACGAAATACGTAGGGTAGCGGAGATGCAAGCCGCGCAGCCTACAGTAGCTACTACTAAGAAGATGGGACTAGCGAAAATCGGCCCGCAGTATGGTTTTGATACTATATTCGCTAACCAACAACAAGAGCAGGCTTATGGCACTCCATTTGGAGGGTACGGCCCTAGTTCTAGTCCTCTTGGGCAAAGTCCATTTGGCGTTAGAAAAGCGTCAGGTGGTATAATCAAAGACAGTACAGATAGACTATTAAAGATAATTGGAGAAGACTAATGGGCTGGTATTCAGATACAGTAAACTTTCTTACGGCTGACGGTGGTGCGGCAGAAGGATTTTTTAATAGCGATTTAGTTAGTGGGGCTTTACAAGGTGCTGCAACTAGCGGACTTAATCAATTCTTTCAGCCAGACATCCCAAAAGTAGGGTATCAGGGCAAGATTCCTGAGCTACAAGCTGTGCGCGAACGAGTACCTATGCAGCAACCTACCGAAGGACAGCCTGCCCGCAGGCCCGGAAGCCAAGGCCGTAGATACTTCTCAGATACCCAGTTTGCAGAACGCCCTGACACACCAACTCCTACGGTAGAGGAAGCACGGGCAGCGGCTCAAGCACAGGCACGGGAGTTAGGGCAGGCCCAGAATCCTCAAGCCCCTCAAGGTCTAGCTATGGGTGGTATTGCCTCTGCACATAACGGTTACTACCTAGGTGGTAAGACTGATGGCATGGCTGACGATGTGCCAGCAAGCATTGATGGTAAGCAAGAAGCCCGTCTTAGTGACGGTGAGTTCGTTATTCCTGCTGACGTAGTAAGTCACCTAGGCAACGGTAACTCTGATGCAGGCGCAGACCAGTTGCACGGTATGATGAACAACGTACGTATGGAACGCACGGGTAATCCAGAACAAGGTAAACAAATAGACCCTAACAAGTTTATGCCTACTATGGCTCAAGGTGGTGGAATAGCCGCGTATAACTACGGTGGTTCTGTCTATAAAAACTATAGCCCCAAAACTAACTTCGCAGAGGGAGACCCTGTAGTAGGCGGAGGAGATACTTCAACAGGCGGTGTTGATCCTATTGTAGGGGAAGTAGCGGGAACTGAATCTAGTCTATCTAACTGGGCTGGCGACTATGTAACTGACATGCTCGGACAAGGTAAAGCACTGGGTAATCAGGCGTATCAAGCCTACCAAGGCCCGCTTAGTGCCGGAGAGTCAGGGCTACAGCAGCAGGCGTTTGCAGGTATTGGTAGTCTACAAGCTCCTACTAATATGGGAGTTAACGCTTTTACCGCAGCAGACGCTCAAGCAGGTATGAACCCATACTTAATGTCTTCGCTTAACCCGCAACTAGAGGAAGCGCGACGTCAGTCAGAGATAGATCGTATTGCTAATGCAGGACGCATGACGCAGGCAGGGGCGTTCGGTGGTTCACGTCAGGCTCTTATGGATATGGAAAATCAACGCAACCTACAGACTAACCTAGCAGATATAACAGGTAAGGGCTACGCCTCTGCATATGACAGGGCGAGAGAGCAGTTTAACTTAGATCGAGACAAGAGTAATCAGTACGGGTTTGACGTACTCGCTAGGCAAGAAGGTGCAGGCGCTACTCAGCGAGGCATCGAAAGCGAAGGTATGGCCGCAGATTACGCACAGTTTAAAGAAGAACGTGACTTCCCTTACAAGCAAGTACAGTATATGCAGTCACTACTGCAAGGGTTGCCACTAGAAGCACAATCAGTTTCTTACAACGCCCCTAGTACCGCAGCACAGTACGCAGGTACAGCAGAGACCATAGAAGATATATACAACAAGTATTTAGGCGGAGGTTCTCAGGGTACTGGTGAATGGCAGTTTGGAGGCGCGACCGCAGCGGAAGTAGAGGCTGAATATGCGGCTGACCCTAGTATTACTCCGGCGGCAATAGCGGCAAAATACTCGCAATAGAATTTAAAGTTTTAGGAGATACCCATGTTACAAGCAGGCGGCATAGATAAGTTAGTAGAGCAAAAAGCAGATGCGTATAGAGGTAACCCTCAAGCATTACAAAAAAGATACTCTCAGAATCAAGAGTTGATGGATTTGCTCGCCATGCAGAAGCTGAAAACTGAAAAAGAAGCCGCTTCTAGGGAAATGGCGCTAAAAGCTGAACAGACTCCAAACACTATAGCAGAGCAATACGAGCAGCAGTTAGTGGGTATGAACAAGAACGAGATGGCTGGACAAGTAGCTGGGGTTCTTGGGCAGAAACAAAAACAATCTCAACAGAAACAACAAGCTATGGGTATGCCTCCTCAGAAACCCCAAGGCCAACGGCCTCCTATGCCTCAAGGCGCTCCTCAAGGTATCGCTAGTCAGCCTCGTCCTAACATGCAAGGCATGGCCCAAGGCGGAATTATTGGCTACGCCGCAGGTGATAAGGTAGAAGCTAAAGGTAGTAGGCTAGAGCAAGCATTAAAAGCGATAGGAGTATCCTATAAAGACTACAGGGCTATGCGTCCAGAGCAAAGAAAAGAACTTGACGCTAAGATACAACAAGAATACGTAAAGCAACGTGAAGAGTTTACTGCCGCAGGCGTACCCGAGATGCCTATTTCAGCGGCAATAGATAAGGCAATGGTGCCTACTCCTGAAAGAGTTGCTAGTGATGCGGCGGCAAAAGCTAAGTACGATAAAAAGCAATCTATGGGTGCCACAGGGTTAGATGCGCTCCTTGCCGATGACGAGTTGCTCGCTGAAGAAACAACTCAAGTAGCCAAAGCAACTGATGCGGCCAATGCTGTTAACGTAGCTACTGGACAAACTATAGGGCAGCCTCCTATGGGACAACCTCCCGCTGGGCAAGCTCCCGCTGGTGGAGCTGAAGCTGAATCTATGCTTGGTATAGTTGGGTTATCTACGGAGGACTTAAACAAAACCGTTGACACGAGTGGTATAGGCCAAACGCAAGTAACAGACAGACTTAAAGATAACAAAGTACTATCTGCACTGCAAAAGTCTGCAAAAGCCGATCCCTCTAAAGCCCAACAAGATACAATTACTAGGATGAGTGGCGCAGATAAGTCTAAGGGCGGGCTTGACAGGGAGGGACAAGAAGCTACGTACAACAAATACCTAACAGAAAAAGAAGTTTTAGATGCAGAACTGCTAGACCCAGCACGCTTAAAAAGAGAACGCGCTAATGCGGGTATCAGAGGGCTTATAGAAGGTGGTACTGGTCGTGGGGCTAGCATTGCTAGGGGCAAGTTTGATGAGAACACTATAGCAAGTAGGCAAGCTAGTATAACGCAACGTTTAGGCATAGAACAAAAACGCATGGACAACGACGTTAAGATAGCAACGGAAATAAACGCCGAAGCGGGGCGTGCTATGGGAAGGGTATATCAAGACCGCCAAAGCGCGTTAGGTACTTTGGCTAAACTCCCTGCGGAAGACATCGCCGCTGCTACCCAACAGGCTAAACTAAAAATAGATCAAAACCATAACGAAATTAAAAACAAGATTGACGCTTTACAAGCAATCTCTACTGCTCAGTTAAACAAGGCCGCAGGAATGGCAAATAATACAGCGGAGATAGGACGTGCGTTATCTTCTCTTCAAGAGGTTAGGAGAAAGGCTAAAGAAGATTTTTATGCCCGTATTAGTCCTCAAGTTTCAATACTAAGAACCAAGCAAGCTAACGGAACCCTTACTACAGATGAAGCAGATACTTTAGCAAATTTCGAGGTAGAGGCTAATCAAATCCTAGAAAAAACTGGGATTGATGATAGCATTGACTACTTCAGTAATTTACTAACTAGTAAGCCCGAGTCTGGTACTGCTCCCGATCCTGATCCTAGAGCAGCTAGCGCAAATAAGTATATACAACCTTAACTGTAGGTAAGTACCCGTATGGCCACTATACAGCAACTAAAAGACGCGGTAGTACGTGCTCGCGCAGCTAATGATGTCGAAGCAGCGCAGTACTTGCAAGAACAAATTAATAAAAGTACGCGTAGGTTAGAACAGACCTATGGCCCACTAGCAAAAAAAGATAGTGGTGGCGCAGGGTTCTTTGAGAACGTAGGTAAAGGTCTAGCCTCCGGTGCTATTGGCATGTACGAGTCTGCTGCTTTAGGTGGAGCTGCCTTGCTAGAAGAGGAAGAAGAACTTAAAGCCCGCGACAAAATTAAGAGTGTGGCCGAGTCTTTCCGTCCCGAAGGTGGAGACAAAGAAGCCCTATCCTATAAGCTAGCCTCTGGCATTGGTTCTATTGGTGCCTTACTGCCTACCGCATTACTTGGCCCTGCCGCCTTGCCCGCTGCCGCTGCTATTGCCGGTGGTGCTGGTGCTGGTGAAGCAAGCGAACGCGCAAGAGAGTTTGGTGCTACCGAAGAAGAAAGAAGTTCTGTTACGTTCCGTGGTACAGCTATTGGTCTGCTAGACCTAGCTCCCCTAGGTAGAATCGCCAAAGGACTTCAAATTCCCGGCGTAGCTAAAGTACTAGAAAAAGTTGACGCTAATGACTTAAAGGGTATTAAAAACCGCATTCGTAGTGTAGCAACTACGGGCGTAGCTGAAGGCGCACAGGAAGCCGCTGCCGCAATATTACAGAATCTTAACGCCCGTGGGTATGACGCTGAAGCAGAATTAATCGACGCAGGTGTACTTGACGAAGCTACCATAGGCGGCGGTGCAGGTGCCATTATACAAGCCCTTGCAGACGTTATTGCGGGGCGTAGAGGCGGTAAGTCTGTAGGTACCGACGGCGCAATAGAGGGAGATGACAAGTCTGATGAACAAGCTGTAGAAGAAGTATTTGGCCTACCTGCTTTACCTGAAACCGTTAACATACCCATGCCTGATGGCTCCCTACGTGAAAACGTGCCAATAGATGACCCTGAAGCGCGGGTATACTTACGCGCACAAGAGTTGCAAGGCGACGCCGAATCACGCAGGACTACAGAACGTGATGCTATCCTTGAAGCGCAGGACAGAGAACAAGGGCTTGCCTCGCTAGTTAAAGATGATGCGGCGGAACAAGCACGTAGACAAACTGGTGACTTATTCCCACTAGAAAAAGCAACGGCAGAAAAAGAAGCTGCGAGAGTAGCCGCACGCGCACCCGAGGGTATGAGTGACGCTGAAATGGCTGATGCTATGGCCGAACAAGACGCTGAGACCGAGAGAGCAAGGCGTCTGGAAGATGATGACCAGATAAAAGAACAACCCGACATGATAGACCGTGCGGAAGACGAGCAGATACGAGACATAGAAGAGACGGCTGATATTGAAGCCTTGCTCGCAGAAGACGAAGCTCAAGCGGCTAGAGACGCAGAAGAAAAACGCGCTATAGAGCAGGAATACGCTGTTCTGTTTGAAGGCACCCTAGATGTTGCCGAGGCAGAGGCTAGAGATGCCGCTATTGCAACCGAAAACAGAACAGCACTGGCACAGTTAGAAGCACAAGTTAAGGAGCGTGGGCCTAAAGAAACTCAACAGCAGCAGCCCCTAGGCGGTATGCAAACGAAGTCTTCCGCTAAGAAACAAGGCGTGAGGCGCAATGCTACCGAAACTGCGGAGGCGTACGCAGCAGAAAAGAACATCCCTTTAGACACGATAACTCCCGCTGAGGGTAAACAAATTACTCTGACTGACGTTAGGATAGCAGAACGCCAGAAAGTTGCGGGTATGCCTACTAAGAAGACCGCCGACTTGGAGTCGCAGGCCGGTGCCGTACAGCCGTTGCCGAAAGAAGTTACCCAGCAGCTAAAAGGATTAGGTATTACAATACCTACTATAACGCCTAAAGCTGCACCAAAAACACCCCCCGCGAAAACTGCCCCGAAAGCAGAAGCAAAAACAGAAGCGCCTGCTGATACCAGTACACAAGAAGCCCCTACCGACATAGGGGGTGATATTGAGTTCCCTACTGCCGTACCTCGTGGCACAGAGTTTACTAATCCTGATGATGTAACAGCGTTAACCGACCTAGTTACTAAGCCTATACCCCGAGATCAGAAGGGTATGGAGCAAACCGCTCAGACTTACATTAAGAGGTTTAAGCGCCCTGCCGATGCGTTTGAGGCTATAGCTTTTGAAATCGCAGAGAACACGCCTAAGTTCCGTGAACAGAAAGGTACTCCTACATCCGAGAAAGCTAAGTTTGCAGGTACTGGTGGAGCTAACACTAAAACTACATTGCAGTGGATAGAGAAGAATCTAAGCTCCGATGCTAAGGCAGAGATAGATCGCCGCATAGTCGAGCAACAGAAGAAGTCAACCGATGTAGAAAAAGATACGAAAGCTAGGGCTACTCAAGAACGAGACGACACTAAGGTAAAGCAACGCGAAACTAAGATAGCACAGGATGTAGACACCGCTACTGGTGGTCAGGCTACGGTAGTTGGTACATCTACCCCTTCCAAGGCTACTCCAAAAGTCGAGCCTAGCCCTACTGCCCGTGCAGACAGAGCTACCAAGAAAAAAGCATCAGGAGCGACTAAGAAAGAAGATGTAGTTAGCCAAGCAATAGAGAACATACAAGGCAGTAGGGGTAAGAATGCAAAGGCACCTCTTACCGAGGATATGTCTCCTGACCAATTACGTGCGAGGGTAGCGGCTGATACTGCTAAGTTCATTGCCGGTGGTGGTAAGATCGACGTGCTTAACTTGGAGCTAGACCCCAAGGTTGCGCTGGAACTGAGTGAGGCTTTACCTAAAGACGTTAAGGAGCTACTGAAGAAAGGGGACTTAAAAGCCGCATTACAGTCCCTTGCAAAAAGCACTAAGAGTAAGCGCGTCAAGCAGATAGCTAGAGCGTTGTCTGAGAACACTGGCACCACCAAAATAGAATTGGCTAATGAAGCTAGTCTAAAAGACAAAGGGTACGAAATCGGAGATGAGGGTAACGTAGCAGGTTTGTTCGATCCTAGGATCAACACTGTAATACTTAACTCTAACATGCCTCTGACCATACATGCGCTACTGCATGAGACTACGCACGCTACTACGCTTAATCAATTAAAGAACAAATCTCACCCAGCAACTAAGCAGTTGGAGAAGTTGTATAAAGACGTTAAGCCGTATTTAGATACAGCGTACGGTGCAGAGAACCTTAACGAGTTCATAGCTGAAGCGTTTAGTAACCCTGTGTTCCAGCGTAAGCTAGCCTCTATCAACCCTAAAGGCGAGGATATAAGTGCCTTGGAGCGGTTCTATCGTGCAGTCACTAACTATGTACGAAGACTTATCGGCATGGACACTAAGCCTGTAGGCTCTGCGCTAGACGAAGCTGATGCGGCTATTATAGCGATGCTGTCTCCCAACATGGCTACAAGCAATGATCCTGTTATGAACATGGTGTCTACTCAAGACGGAGTAAGAAAAGTACTTAACGACATGACAGACATACAGAAGCGTTTGTCCGAAGGCCCAAAGAAATCTTTCCTTGAAGGTGCTACAGACTTTTTAAACGGCACTGCGGATAGGACAGCTAAAGACTTCTTACTGAGACTAACTGGTTCGCAAGCATTAGGCGACGTAGCAAGAAACAATGGTTTCGGGCAGTTAGGGTTAAACCTAGACAAGCTATTTGGAGATCAACGAGGCAACATACAAAAATCTGACGAGAAGATAAATAAAGTATTAGAGGCTTATGATGCGTGGGCTAAGAAGAACTTAGAACAGAAGCAGTTGCTAGATAACATTATATATAGCCAAGAGCATGGCGCTACTATTTATCAGGTAGACCCTACTCTTACCCGCGCAGAAGCTAAAAAGAGATACGGTAACCAGACTGCTCAAGACGACAGGAACCTATTTGAAGTATGGGAAGCTAATCAAGATCAATGGAAGAAATTAAATGATGGCGGTAGAAAGCAGTTTACCGAGTTACGTAATACCTATAAACGTATGCACGAAGACCTCGTGGCTGTTATCAATCGTGAGATTGACGAGATAGGTGACGGCAAAGACAACGCTTCTAAAATAAAACTAAAGAAGCAGATGAACGAGCGTCTGATCTCATCTAACACTATGGAAGTATATTTTCCGTTGGTTCGTCAGGGTAACTACAAGTTGTCGTATGCAACTAAGATTAAAAACGACGATGGTACTTTTAGAGAAGAATCAGTATTCCTTATGTTTGAGACTGAGGGAGCACGGGACAGTGCGGCTAAGGAAGTAAAGAACGATGCCCTTACCGTTGCTGACACAGTAGAATCTTACGAGGGTGATACCAAAGCATCTAGCTACAGAAGTCCTCCCGCCGGTTCTTTCGTTGCTGACGTGTTAGATGTTATCGCTGCTAGCGTACCCAAAGATAAGCGAGGGGAAGTACAGGAGCAAGTAATGCGACTGTTTATTGAGACACTACCCGAAACTTCTTTTGCTAAGTCTCTACAACGACGTAAGAACACGTTAGGTTACATACAAGACGCTCGCTTAGGTATGCAGACTAAAGGCTTTGATCTAGGTGCCCAGATAGAGAAGATGCGTTATGGCGGTGAGATACGTGCAGTTGAGAAGGCTATAGACCTGAAGCATGGAGAAGGCGCTCCCGAGGGTGTTAACAAAAATACGTTTAATCTGGTTAAAAGAGAGCTAGACAGGCGTGCTAAGTTTGCCCGTGAAGGAGCCACTAACAAAGGCCCAGAGCAGTACTACCAACGTGCTAACCAGACAGCCTTTATATACACCATTGGTTTTAACGCCTCGTCCGCACTTGTTAACTTGTCTCAAATACCCCTAGTGGTGCTGCCGTACCTTACAAGTAAATTTAATGCTAAAGATGCTTCTGTAGCCTTGGGTAGAGCAGGTAAGTTTGTAACTTCCTCTAAAATATCTATCGACGAATACTACGACATCAAAGAAGTTAGCACGACAGATGCGGATGGCGTGGTAAGTCGAAAGGACGTATACACTCTTAAAGCAGGCCAAGAAAAGAAAATACGGGATACCTCTGCTACTAAAGCGGAAGCTGACGCGAAGATAAAATACTTCAACCGCATGATACCTTTGGTACAAAGGGCTAAGAACGGGGGTCAGATACATCACTCTACAATAGCTGATCAGTTAGGCGTAAACGATGCGGGACGACAAAAGAATAAGAACCCTGCGCTTAGATTCCTAGATGGTACGTCTGCTTTGTCCGCTGTAATGTTCAACGCAGCAGAAAGATTTAACCGTCAAGTTACCCTAACGATGTCTTACGACCTTACTCTAAACAAGCTAGATGCTATGCACGAAGCTAAGGGTGATAAGAGGTTCTACAGTGCAGTGCAGGCCAAGTTCATAGACGTACCTAGTAGTTCTGAAGCGCGTATGGAATTAGCAGTAGCTGAAGCCGTGTACTTTGCACAGGAAACAAACGGTGGTTCTGTACTAGAAACTGCGGCAGGTTACTCACAGCAGGGTATCGGTCGTGTGGCGCTGATGTATAAGAGTTATGGCCTACAGATGTACTACACCATGATTAAGTCTGCCATACTAGCGGGAGACAATATGTTCGCTAAAGATGCTGAAGGAAAGGAACTACGTAACATGGCGCTTAAACAGGCTATGGGGGTTCACTTATCCGCGTTGTTCTTTGCTGGGGTGCAAGGACTACCGTTATACGGTATGGTCAGCATGATATGGAACATGTTCTTAGATAACGAGGAGGACGATGCTCGCACCATAACACGTAAGTACCTAGGTGAAGGTTGGTACAAAGGCGGGTTAACTGCGCTTACGGGTACAGATGTAGCCTCGCGTGTTAGCCTAAGTAACTTGTTGTTGCAGGAGAACAGGTTTAACAAAGACCCTTCTCTGGAAGAAAGCCTAGGATTCTACTTGGGTGGCCCTGCATTGAGTACAGGCACTAGGCTCAAACGCGCCTATGATGACTTCAACTCAAGCGAGTACGGTAGCTTTGAGCGTGGTATGGAAAGCCTTATGCCCGCTGGCCTTACTAATGCTTACCGTAGCACAGTTGGACGTTACGCAAGAGAAGGTGGTATACGGTCTAGGAGAAAAGACCCTATATATGATGACATGACTGTCGGTGATTTCGCGGCTCAGGCTCTAGGATTCCCCCCTGCGGAATACACTTACCGTCAAGAAGTATCTGGTAGGAACAAAGGCGTAGAGAAAGCAGTTACAGAGAAGCGTTCCATGCTAGCCAAGAAGTTCTATGTAGCACAGCGCATGGGTGACCATGAGGTTATGGCAGAGGTACTGAAAGATATTAGTACCCATAACAAGCGTCACCCTACTGCGGCACTGACGGGGGAGCAAATAACCAAGTCAGTTAAATCTCATATGGCTACGTCAGCCAAGATGCACAATGGGGTTACGGTAAATCCTATAATGAAGTTCGCTATAGAGAGAAGTAACAGGGAATACAACAAGGGCTACTAATAAAAACCCCCCTGTCGCCTCGGAAACGAGCAGGGGGGTAGAGAGGTAAAACCATAGTGAGTAAGGGGAGTGGCCCACTACGTCCAATATAGTATCATATAGTCCGCCAGATACGAATACCTAATTTACCATTTTCTATGGCTATCTTTGTCTTTACTTGCCATTTCTTACGTTTAAACAGTGTTACGACCTGATCCTTAGCTTTCTGCGTGTTTAAACACGGTACGAAGAGGGACGCTCCAACGTGCATACCCTCCCAGTTAACTATAATACGTATCCCGTCGGGATGTAGGTCATCAACCATTAACATGTTACACCTTCACATCTGCCGCAGAACAGTCTATGGATATAACGTGAGTTAGTGGTAGGTAAGTAGTAGTACCTTTAGTCAACCGCACCTTAGTAGTTTTAGCTCCAGACTTATCTTTCAGTTCTTGAATAAACGCTGAATAATTTATCTGTTGCCTACCGCACCACGTTTTAAGGGGTTTAGGTATTAAGTAAGCTATCTTCGTATCAGTCTCGTAACGCCCTACTAACCTAATTCTAGGGTCTAATTCTGGTATGACTAACGCATCTAGCCCGTTGTTCTGTGCCTTACGTAAGTCGTCGGTGCTTTTGATTTTAAGTATGCTACCCCAGTTCTCATGGAAGTAGTCGTTTAAAGTATCTAGTGCAGAACAGTTCATACCGGCCACATTGTCCTTATTCTCTCTCAATAGTTTAATTATGTACTTAAACAACTTATTTGTATCGTAGTCTACTAGCCCTAGCTTCTTAGCTATGAGTACACCCGTAAGGGTAGAAGCCCCACCCGCTGACCAGAATCGGTTCTCTGCGGTAAGCTGTGCCGCCTTATCTATCTTGGCCCGTACCTTCTCCAGTAAATCCTTAACACTGTCTATGTTAGCTATAACGTACTGCATGTACACTTTACCTGCGTGCCCGTATATAGTTTCTGCATTGATTGCGTGTATGTCTGTTAAGTACTTAGTTTTACTTTGGTCGAACAACCTAACTGCTTTAGTCTCCATCATCCGTTGGGCTTCCGCTTTCGGCATAGCCTTGTACAGACTGACTTTCTCGATAGCACTACAGTTGCCTGTGGTAACGGACAGTAGCTTCCAAGGTTTACCTCTAGCGCGTTCGGTATTATTACCCCCACTAGTCATACGGTTCCTCTGTTTACCACTGGATATTTGGTATATAAGCGACGATAAATCCTCACCTTTAAGTTCAGTAAGTTCGTCAATGTACAGGGGTAGGTTTTGGTATACCTCACTGCGGTTCATCCTAGAGTGTTGAGTATCATCTTCTCCCAGTACTAGGGCTTTAGGGCTACCCCATATAGACGCGCCTACGTTCATGGCGGTGGTCTTACCTACGCCGCTCTCCTTACTATGTACGTGAAACCCTGCACAAGAAACGGGGGACAGGGCCATAAGGGGGGAACCAAACCCTGTGCCTACTATGTATTGATGCAGTTCAAACCCATCACGGTTGTAAAAGTTGGCCGTATCTATCCAACCCTGCAAAGTGCCTTTAGGTTCAAATGCGTGAAACAACCCCACTGTCGGGGTAGAGGGAGGATTGTCGCCAATACGATCAGCAAATACTTCTTCATTGCCTAATACAAAGGACTTAAAGTCATCTCCAGTCCACCCAAACTGCCTACGTGCTTCTGTTGCTACTCCCGTAGCCTGTAACTCGTTTACCCAAGTTGTCATGTAAGTCATAAGTTCATCCATTCGTGAGACGGCCACACCATGCATGGACATCTGTTTCCGTAATTCTTCTTTTGAAGTAACCGCTGTAAGGGGAATAGTAAACTCTCTAACCCCGTCTTTGGGCAAGTGCAATCTAACGACCACTGCTTCGCCCATCTCTACATCTGATATGCGTTTAACTATGTACAGGTCATTGTGGTACACCACCTTCTCATCTGTATCGCCTTCGGCATTGGTAGTACGCATATACACCCCACCATTGGTACCCCTAAAGAATGGCCTAGGGTACGGCGGAATCACATAGGTAGTAGTAATAGGTGAGTCAGGTAAGTCCATCTCAGGTACTTCTACTATGTTATCTTCTGCGGTAGCTTCTATCACGCTACTACCTAGCACTATAGGAGACTTTACCTTGCCCCAGTTCGGGCAGTCAGAACATACATCGGGGTTAAACTCGTCGAAAGACGTACACTTGTATGGGCCTTTGATTAGCTCCATCTTCTCTACGGTAGCCTGCTCAGAGTAACCCTCGTGGTTCTTAGATATGTTGCGTGCCGCTGACTCAGAGTCAACACAGAACTTAGCTATAGATAGCCCCGCTCTCCACATAGGCTCACTGCAATTCTCTTGGTCTTGCCATATGGTGCGTAGTTGCTCACAGCCAGTACCGTTCATAGTCTTAGCTATGATGTCTTTAAATTTGTTTTGCCTGTTACCGATCAGTGCGTTCATCACAGCATTGCTACCGGCAGGAGCCATTATCTTAGGAACTGGTATCAGTCCGCCTCCCAACAAGGTCGAGAACTTATCAAAGTCTACGTTGTCAGGGTAATCATCTGCTAAGAACTCAACAGCAGATGGGGGGTCAGTCTTATAGTTATGCGTGGTTGGTACTCGCAGTACCCTAGCGGCATCGGCAGTGACAGAGGGGTCAGCCAGTAGCCCGTGTTCAGCACATAACTTCTTTAGACGTTCTGCTACAGGTAGCCAGTCGTTCAACTCTATCGACTCCGAAAGGAACCAATACGCGTGTATGCCACGTCCAGAGTTAACTAGCTTGGGCTTCGGTAGTGATAATGTCTTACAGAACCCTTGTAGTGCCACAAGAGCTGTATCTTGATCTGGATAGTCTTTGGTAGCCCCACAATCTAAATCGAGAAAGAAAGACTTCAGATGATGCACGTTAGCTACTTTACGTGAGTTCGGTTCTTTGAACGTGCCTAGAGCGAAGTATGCGTCATACCCCTTGTTATCTAGGTCGCGTGCGGCATCGGCCATATCCCCCACGGAGGTGTAAAACTTCTGTATCCTCCGATCATCTTTTGTACGAAAAGAGAACAAGCAGTAATGCCCGTCTTCCCCCAATACCCTCCTTAAAAAATCTTCTGTTTTCATAAATAGTACCTAATTCCGAGAGGTACCATAGCAGGGGCGCTTACACGCCCTTTTCGGTAGTCATCCTAGCTATGGGTGTAGTTGTTACAGTGGGAGACTATTAGTCGTCCCAGTCGGCTACTATATCAGCCAGTGCATCGTCAGATGCTTTCGGTGCAGGAGCTTTCTTCTTAACTACTTTCTTTGGCTCCTCGACTTGCGCGGGTTCATCATCCCCAAACAGGTCGTCTGTTACTGCTTCCGTAGGGGCGGCAGGTGCGGCAGGTGCTACTACTTCAAAAGGATTCTCTTCTGCGGAGAACTGAAACCCACCTTCTACTGCGCCAAACGGGGATGCGGCTTCCATAGGTACGTACTTGATAACCTGTACGGCACGTAGTCTAAGGGATACACCCGCTTCACGCATGTAGTAGGGAGTAAAGGTTACTGCTACGTTAACAGTACTACCCGTGGTAAGCATGAAGTCGTCTGGTAGTTTAACGCCTTTACTATCGTACTGTACAGGCTTAAACGTAGCGTCTTTACCGTACGCCCCTTTCAAAGATGCCTTGTACGTATAAGTACCATCTTCTTCTTTCTTGAAAGGCATGTCAAACTTGTCAGGCCATCCCTTCTCTTTCTTGGCTTCGTATGCGGTAACCATTGATACAAAGAGAGCCTTAGCTTGGTCTTTAGTCATACGGAAACGAGTCTCGTACTTAGCACCTTCGTCAAACGCGTCACACGGAACCGTGCGGTTTTCTGCATTGTCGAACTTGTAAGTCTTATTGATACGAGGCCATAGGGCTTCTACGTCATTGATAAGGTATTGATTATTTGTAGCCATGTTATAAATCCTAATTAATTAGTTTGCATTTAACTCGAAACCTTCCACCACACTAAACGGAGACACAGGTTCACTTGTTGTGGGGATAGACATAGTGATAGCCCGAATAGTATCTTCGTGGTCAATCATGGCCGAAACCCTTGTAAGCGTGTCTTCATCTAAGCGGTCTACCGGCTTAAAGCAAAGTTTTGGTACCGCGCTATCCTCATCAAAGTAAATCTTGGTGATGATAGTAACTACAGGAGTATCATGTTTAGCGAGTAACCGAGCATAGTGTTGCATACCCTTATCACCACTATTAGTACTGCCGAATATAGACGTGGCAGGTATCTGTAACTGATACACTTCTTCAGGTTTATCCTGAAATACAACTGCTAGTCGTTGTGAGAACCGACAAGCCCTACCCCCATAAGAACCTGAACCTCTTATATTTTGAGGACAATCCATACAACGCGCAGACTGCCGTTGCTCTTGGGGTACTTCTCTAGCTGGTAACTGCGTGTCAGGTGACCAACACGTAGGTACCGCAACCCTATTGGGGTCATACGCATCGCCATAGTAAGCGCGAGATACTGGGGCGGCATTAACTATCACCACATCCATATAACCTAAATCCCTAGTAACTTCCTCACCGTCAGCTATAACGTGAAACTTACCACCACGTATACTGATTCGGCGTAGTCCGTTGCTACTCATCAGGCGTCATCATCCAAATCTAACTCTAGCTGTTCGTGCATAGAGATTTCAGTTAGATAGTCTTCTTCGGGTGTATGCGCACTGTTCAAAAGTGCCGCTTCAACTTCAGGTAACTTGAAACGATAGGTTGGCCCCACTTTAATATATGTATCGGTGGGAATCTTGTTATTACGTAACCATGCACGGACGGTAGATATAGATACCGAGAAGTGCTTCGCTACATTTTCAATAGGTACAAATGCTACTGACATTACTTCCTCCTTACTGAGACTACATACTCTGAGTCTACGTTAAGCCCTTTAGGTACGAGGGCGGGGTTTTCTTCTAGGAACTGCTTCATGTTCGTTTGGTTGAGTCGCTTATCAAGTAACTCAGGTGCCCCATGCTCTAATATAAACTCGTGCATGTTGCTCCAATCGCTAGTCCAATACCTAGTCTTAGCAGATCGGTAAAACAATCCTGCTGAAGTCTTCACACTATCGACGCCCTGATCTTTACAGTATCCAAGTAAGGCTTTCTTAACCTTGTCTAACTGTTCAGACAGCTTGCCGTCTTCTTCTTTAAATTCCGCAGAAAGTTCCGAACGCTTATCTTTTATCTTTAGATAAACCTTAGTCAACTGTTCAGCGGTAGTATTACTTTCACTCATTACACGCTCCTTTACTAACGGGACGTTCACTTTATTAGCTTATCGTTAGCTAGTCAAGTATTTCTTTGTAAAGATCAATCATCTTTGTGTGAATGTCTATTCTGTTATCTAGCAGTGCGTAAACACGTTTCTCTGCGTGCGACCCCTGTAGCTGCACGACGGTACATTTGTGATCTTGTCCTGATCTGTGTACACGAGCGTTTGCTTGAGCGTATGTCTCCAACGAACTTGTCGGTGCCCACCACACTACTGTGTTAGCCGCAGTCAATGTAACTCCGTGCGCGGCTGACTGTGGTTGTATAACTAACACGCGAGGGTTATCGGCTTCTTGGAACCGTTTAAATATCTCCGTACGTTTACCTGCACTCACATCCCCACGGATAACTTCTGTCGATATATTATCTTCTCGTAGATTGGCGGTAAGCATGTCTATAGTGTGCTTGAATGGTACAAACACTAATACTTTCTTACTCGACTCGTCTATTACTTCACGTAGTACCTTGTAGCGTGGGGATATATCGAACTCTACTGCGTCCCCCTTGTCGGTATACACTGCACCTGCGGATATTTGCAGTAGCTTGTTCATACCGACCGCCGCGTTAACTGCTGTGACTTGTTCTCCTGCCGCCTCCATAACCATCTTGTTCTTCAGTTCTTTGTAGTACTTCAACTGCTGTCGGGTAAGCGGTACTTCTCTTTTGGTGTACACCATAGGTGGTAGGTCAAGGCACTCGTCTTTGGTAAACCGTATAGCCGGTTGCAGTATCCTATGCACGGTTGTCGTGGCATCTTCTTTCGGCACCCACTTAAAGTTTGTAACCTTTCTCATCACTTGGTCGCGGAACGAACCAAAGAATCTAGGCACGCCCTTGGGATTAACGAGTTTAGCTATGCCATACGCATCGGTAGGACTTTGCGCGGCGGGAGTACCTGTCATCATCCATAGCCATGTGCTTGGCCCGATTAACTTATTTAAGGTCTTCCATCGCTTTGTCTGAGGGTTCTTGTAGTGAGTAGCTTCATCCACAATGATAAGGTCAAACCCTCCGTTGGCTACTGCGTCCGCTACAATCTCTACCCCGTCATAATTTATTATCACGTACTCAGCATCGCCTTCTATTATCTTTGCGCGTTTAGCCTTAGCTCCATATGCCACGTCTACTTTACGGTGCATGGCAAAACTAAACAGGTCATTGCGCCATGCGGAATCCATGATAGATAGAGGGCATATAACTAACACTCGACGTATTACCCCCTGCTTCATAAGGTAGTCAGACGCCCATATAGCACTGGCTGTCTTGCCTGTACCCTGCTCGTTGAAACAAAAGCTCTTACGGTTTAACGTGAAAAAACTAGCAGTGGTCTTCTGATGATCGAACGGTGTGTACTTACCCGTCCATTCATACTTAGATTCTATTGGGGAGGGCGCGTTGATATTCATGTTACGCAACACCTGCGTTTCTTCTAACCCCCAGTTAACAAGTACTTGGTTGTTTGGTAGTTCCCTACTCTTTGGTATTACCGATGTAACCTTTGCGGGGTTACGTAGCGTAAGTAATAACGCCTTATTATCTACTATCTTCATTTATCGCTCCGATACGAAATAGCATGAAGTGGGTGTCCACGTCACGCGAAAAAATTTAGTAGCCCTGCTTCGTCCACGGATAGGGCTAAGTCCGCATTATGATTCTCATTAGGACTACTCGATTTTATGCCGCATATCTATTGGGGAGCAATAGCGCCGTAAGGAACGGCACGACATCATTTAAAGACGCATCAAGCACGCGTCAACCCATACCAATAGGGAGTTCTTTACTTAGGCTTTCTACTGCCTTTCTTTTTGTAGTTCCGACTACGATTAGTAGAGCTATCCTCTACTGTAACACCGTCTTTGTTGCTTCCGCCATTGACCAAGGCTTTCTTATGACTAACGTCTTTACCTTCACGCTTGTCAGCCTTACCGTTACCATTGGCATCTGCGCCTTCTCTATCCATCTTACGTCTGGCGCGTTGCCGCTCCATTCTACGTTCAAACGTGTCACTGCCTACGGGGGCGTTGACCTGCTTCTTTCTTTTCTTACGCATTAGTTTCTCCCATTGTGTACGCACTCTGTAACAATACAGTGCCTACGACATAACCCACTTTGGTGTGCATTCCACACATTGTTTTCAAAGGCTTGCTCCATACGGCTATAGTCTGACAGCCACTTCTTCCATAGCCTAGGCTCTTCCGGCTTGGAGTAGTCTTCCTTTATTAACTCCCCGCATACCACAAACAACAACCCACCCTTCACTTTCTCTAGGTCGGGGAACATCTTAAACATGCTCATAGCCATCAGTTCTAACTGACCTTTATCAGCGTACCTAGTATTTTTACTTGTCTTGTAGTCTACCACATAAGCTGTTTTGGTGCGTTTGTTCATAATAACTAAGTCAGCTATGCCACGCCACCAAACATCGTCAGCAAAGAATTCGCAAGGCTCAAGGTTTTCGGTAAGCCCCATCTTCATCTCACATATCTTCTCGCCTTCCATGCCATTCAGTACATCAAGTACATCTTTACAGTAGTTGTATTCAGGGGGTAACGGCTTACCATCCCTAATGTATTCCTCTGCGGCTAGGTGTACGGCAGTGCCATATAGCATGGCTTCTGTCTCAGATTCCCTGTAATCCTTGGCAATCTTTAGATGGTAGAACTTCTTAGGACACTGTTCAAAAGATTTAATCTTTGAGAACGACCACGGGGCAATGCTCATCGTAACCTCCGCGAATAAGATCGGCGGCGATCAAGTTTAACTATACTGTCGCAATGCCTAGACCAAAATATATCATCAGTCACTACAAAGCCTTTCGGTGCCTCCTCTAATTTAAACTGTAAGTTAGGAAATTTTTCATCTGCGAAATATTCCATAACCCCTTCAGCCATTTCTTTGTTAGTGTACATACCATCCACGTAATGCGTACCTAAAAATAAGATTATATATCTACTCATTAATGTTTCTCCGCATACATACTACATACTAGGTTAAGTTCATCCGCTAACGCACCGACTTGCGTTAGGTTTAGTTGTATCCGATCAACGTGCCTAGTCATACCTATTGTTTCACACTGCTCTATACATACTACTGGGTCGCCATCTATGGTTTCCCCCACAATGATACTCAGGTAATCCCCATGAGTTTCCGGTACGCCTGATGTAGGCTTAGGCCAATCAATCACTTTACCCATTGATGTACATCCCTAATCCGTACGTTACAGACCAACCTAGTAGGCCAATTAATACTACCAACTCTACCCTACGTATGACTACGGGGCGGAATAACCAATCCTTAACACCTCTTGGTGTGCGGGTACCGGCATCTTTTATAGCCTTGTCCGCAAACTTATGCGCTTCTTTCATAGCTTTTTCTATATCACTCATCCTGCCGCCTCCCCATAAGACTTACCTGTATCTGACTCACACGTTATAGGCAAGCCCTCTGCCCATGTAGAAGTAGTGCTCATGCAATCTTCTATGTACTGTTTGGCCTGACTAAGTTCGGTCTCTGGTACACAACATACCACGGAATCGTGAACCGTCAAAGCTACCTTGTATTTCTTAGCTATTGCTAACATCTGATCACCAATGATACATCTAGCTATCGCTTGGCATATGTTCTCTGCTACCTTACCACCATATATTCTGGTGTATCCACGGCGCGTTCTGTACTTAAACTCTGGGCCACGTTCACCCTGCTCATACTGTAAGTCGTCATAGCGCATCTTCAAGCCAGAGGGTAGTAATACCCAACCGTTACGCCCGTCTACCCCATACTTGATTATATCGTTGGGGCCAAAGCTACCTGAGTTACCACGCGACATCTCTATTAACATGTTCTGACATGCACGCCAGAAGTGGTTTATCTTCCAGTTGGCATCGCGGTAGATACTTACTACCCTACGTGCCTCCTCAACATCCATGTGAGTTCCGAACGATTGTAATTGATCTGCAAACCGAACTGCGCCCATACCATAACCGCAACCTAGGATTGTAGTCTTACCAACAAAGCGTTGCTCCTTGGTAACATCTTCTTCAGGTATGCCATATATCTTCGACGACATCTTTATGTAAACGTCTTCACCGTTCAGGAAAGCTAATACTAAATCATCCTGTCCCGCCAACCATGCTAGTACTCGGGCTTCAATCTGCGACGAGTCACAGTCAATAATCATGTAGCCTTCGGGGGCAAGCATACTGTTCTTTAACTTCTTACCATTAACACCACGGCTAGGTAGGTTTTGGATGTTGATCTTGTCATCGCCTCCCCACCTACCAGTGTGCGCCGCGTAGTATCTTACGGGTACCGGGAGCAGCCCACGTTTAGCTATACCTATAAACCTCTCAGTACGTGATTCCTCTAATGTGCTTTTGGTGCCTAATCGAGAGGTCACCAGTGCCTGTACACGCGAGTCATGGTGGCTAGCTAACGCCTTAAACTGTTCGTCGTTCTTGGCGAACGCGTAGGTCTGCTTACCCGTAGTAGGGCTAGTCTTCATAGGGGGTATAACACCTAGTCCTACAAGTAACTCAGCAAACTTAGGGTTGCTCATAAGTTCTTTCTTAGTTGCACCAGAGGACGTTATCAAGTCTTCTTTAATCTGCTTGGTATCTTCTAGGTGGTGCTCTAGTAGTCCCAAGTCCAACTCCAGTATAGGCTCCACAAACATACGCAAGGTGCAGTCTATGATGCGTAGCTCCCCCTTCGGGAACCCCTTACCCATGATGTTAAACAATCTATATGTTAACTCAACATCATTGATGCAGTAGTCCCCGTACCGACTTAGTTCTTCTTCGGTGAAATCTCCACGGCGCTTCCCGATAGCGTCGAGTACTTCCGTTCCCTTCGCTCCAATATTGTACCTTTGAGCAAGCGCAGAGAGAGAGCCGCCAACTTCGATCCCATGTAGAGCACGGGCAATGCACAGAGTATCGGCAAGGAGGCGAGGATGAACATCAAACAGCCAACTAAGAATGGCACCATCAAACAAAGTGTTGTGGCAAAGGAGAATAGAATTTTCCCAGTCGAAAGTTTGTAAGTATTGTCTAAGTTCTTCATGTGTTCCACTAGCCCACTCCGTTCCATCATTATTTACTTTTAACCCTATACCTATCACCTCAAAACGAGGGTCACGGATATAGGATTCCATTGTCATCTTACGTAAGGAAAAGTCTTTGTCATAATACGTTTCCAGATCAACCGTTATCAGGTTCATTTGTGGACACCCTTACCGTATCCTAATTCCTTCCCATCTTTCGCGTATAGTTCTGCACCTGTATCCAATATCCATCCACTACCTGTAATTCCATACCGTATGCGAAATACTCGTCCGTATTGAGACAGTCCTATAACCTCCCCGTCACTTGGATCAATAACAATCTGTATTATCCGTTCGTCAATCTTCACTTTCAACTCCTTCTATTAACTTGTTTAGGTACCACTGCGCTTTCTTTAAGTCCTCTAACGGCTTGTCCTTACGCTCGTACCTCCAAAGGTATTTCAGACAAGCACCTTTGCAGTACCCCTTGAATGCTTCGGGTGTCATAGACTCTTGTATGCCCTCAATGCATTCGACCTTGCCGTAGGTATAGTGGCTTGGGCTGTTTACCATGTCTTCTTCCACACCATTTGCCCACGCCTCTAACCCTGTCTTTTCTATAGCAGGTAGTTCTTCCTGTAACCGTTCCCAATCTTCTTTACTAGCCATACTATCCTCCGAGGATTAGTTCAATGTCATTCATGCTATCTTCATTAATTACGCACGCGATTCCGTACGCCTCGCTTATCTCTCTGAGATTCTTTTCCTGTAAAGCTGTTGGCATGTTCTTACCTGCCTTACACTCTATCCCAAAGAACTTACCGTTGTAGCATCCTACTATGTCAGGTACTCCGCTCTTACCGTATCCCCCAGTAGCAGGGAAAAAGTAGTAGCACCCTAACGCCTTTAACTGCTCAACTATCTTCTTCTTTACCTTCCCTTCCGGTGTCATCGCCATCTGCTTTGCCTCCATTTGATACCAGTTCATCGTGCCGCCTTGCCGCCCATGCACGGTCTTTGTCTCCTACTATCAGTGAGGCACCATAGGTCATTACACAGAAACCTACTATCAACACCACACCAAACAAACATGACAATATTTGACCTATCATAAACACCTCATTTCTCTACCCAAAAAGTATGTTCGTCAATACGCACACCGACACCTTCTACGTGTGTAGTTGGTGGGGTCGGGTCACATATCATAAGTACCGATAGCTTTTCTTCAAGCCATTGCGGTAGTCCTTTATCCAAATCATATATCCCCTCACATTCCGAGTCAACACAATTCATACCCAAACACGTTACCTCGATACTATTCTCATGGCCTAGTGATGATACGCGGTAAGTGTTGGGCATACTAAGTGGATCGTCCCATATCGTGTTACTGCGTGACATAGAAGACGGCCTCACTATGACGATACCCGACTTGTGGTATGAATGCGTCCTCCTCACATATCGACAGGGTAGACAGTTTACCTAACACCCCCTCTGGTAAGGTGTCCTCGTAGTAAGTAGCCCACTTTAGAGTAGCGTTTCTGGCAAGCCCACGAATATCTTCTATAGGACATACATCGAATGCTTGGTTACCTAATTTCTCATACACCCGCACGACACTTAAAGGTAGGTTACGATCTTCTTCTGCCTGATCCTTTACAGCCTTACCCGCACGTAGGGCAGTTAGGTTGTTAGCTAGGGACTTGTCCATGAACTCATACCCAGAATCCAACAGTAAGTACATCTCCTTTAGTATGGGGGCACATGCTTCCTCCATATTCTTATCCCAACTAGAACCAAACATATTACGCCATATATTTGAGTGCGCCTCAGATGAGGAACTCCGGTACCTATGCGCGGCGTCCTTGTACTTGTCAATACTAACAAGAGCCACCTCTTCATGGGAGAACCTGCGCAGGTACTTCTTTGCATTCTTTAGCCCGACATGAGCTAGGGTACTAACTTTCGTACGAAACCCCTCAGAGTAGTTGTCGTACTTGTTGTTCTGTATGTCCCTACTGTGTACGACATACGATAACTTCTCTTTGGCATGGTCGAAGTCTACATCTATCCACCCCATAACGTACTCATCGTCAGACATGTAAACGTGATACACCGAATGATTAATATCGCTACTACTAGCGCGTACCTCACACCCCCTGAACGCTTTCTTTACCTCTTGTGCAAACCACCGCATCTCTTTGCGGTTAGTCGCATTGCCTATCAGGTTAGGCTCGGGGGAGGTAACAACCTCTAACACCTCTGCAACAGTGTGTATTTGACATTTGCCGTGTATGTCATACATATAAGTAGCCATGCTATTTCACCTCTCTGTATTCTTCAAATGAGTCAGTGAACTCACCCATATAGTTAGCCCACGCGTTGAACTTGGTGCGGAACTTCTTAGGGTCACTTGTTAAGCTGACGTTAGTAGTTGGGTTTGTGTGTCCCCAGTACCTGTTACCCATGCTCGGTGCTAGATCACACAGGAACGCGTGGAGCATATCAGTACGAGCCTCGTGCTGTTCGTCCATCAGCACACATAGAAACAAGTCACCCTTGACACTGTTAGCCGACCATCTAGCCTCGCGGTTGGAATCCCAATTCATAGTGCCTTCTATCATTGGGGTCATAGTCCATGCCCAGTGTAGGTACTCTTCGATAGCTTTCTTGAATGGTTCCTTCTTCTCTTTGTTAACACGTACTCGTGTGACAGGTAACGGGTGCGGTTCGCTGGTAAGCGTCCATGACTCTTGTGGTGTATGTCTGTCGGTAAACACTATGGTCTTGTCTTTGTCCTTGGGTAGGTAGTAGCGGTTGCCCTCATAACGTATGTACTGCTTGCCTCCGTCCACTATGAAGCCCATGTTCCTCGGCATACACCGATCAAGGAATGAGTACCTACTGCAATGTGCGTGGTCACCATCTCCATTACGAAACTCTACTGTGTCAGTGTTATCGGCATTGCGAGTCCAGACCACTGCGGCACTGCTTGGGTCACTGCCAGTAGCACCGTAGTCTACTAACATGTAACAGGTTGGTGATTCCTTGACGATACATTCCCACTTACGTCTGCGATCCCCGAGAGGAACTATGTTGGTGCCCCTGATAGGTTTGGTGGTGTTATACAAATGCTCCACATGTGTGAAACTGTCTAGCCCATAATTAAACATAGCCATAATATTTCTCCGAGTTGTTGTGTCTACATATGTAGACAGTTAGTTTGTCTTACCCCTGTTGTATGCGTTGCCACGCACGTTGCACTGTCCCCACGTCATTGCGGTCATAGTCACTGTCCACTGGCGTATCCCTAACGTGATCGTAATAGAACTCCAGTGCCTCCTCTACAGTATCTATAGCCTCTGACCAATCCATCTTGTGTTCCTCTTGCGTTGCGAACTCCGATGGGTCTAGGTCAGGGGATTCAAACTTCTTGCCTATACTCATTTCACTATCCTCTTATTTAGCCACTCACCTGAGAACTTCTCATCAGGTGTGGTGAAGGCAGACTTAACTGTGTCCGCTGTTTTCTTAGGGCTACGCGATACACGCTCACCCTCGTTGTTGTAGTCCTGATTGATCGGGCGTAGGTGCGCTGTATTCACCTCGTACGCTTTGTGTAACCTCGTTGCCATCGTACTAGCTGATATTCCAGATACCCTTGCGTAGTCACTCGCGGTATAAAAATGCCCTGTAACAAGTTCAGGGTGTTCCCCTCTAAAGGGTAGTAGCTTTGCCATTAGCACACCCCCCTTAGCACGCAGTCGCTATACGTCATGTTGTTAACAAACAGATATAGTGCTGTCACTATTACAGCTAGCACCCAGTACTTAACGTCTTCTCGTATATACATTACATATCCCTCGACTTGATGTGTACTGCCTTACCCTCATCGGGTACTGCGTGTTGATTGTCTAGTATCGCCCAGAGGACGGGGCAAGTCCAACTCCCCCAACCGCTGTACAAGTAGCCATCAGTCAGAACGATACATGCTTGGGGCTTGATGCTCTCGTCGATCATGTACTGCGTGACACAATTGACATCAGTGCCGCCACCACCCATAGGTTTGGTAGATGTAACCAGACTGTCTAACTCGTGCATGTCGTACGACTCGTCACCCACAACACTGCTACCCCAATACAACAGACGTATCTTGTCAGGTTTTACTGTGTCGCATACACCCTTGACCTCGGATAGGAACGTGGTCAGTTCCCCCTGACCAATAGAACCTGACGTGTCAATGGCAATCACTAACTCGCCAACTTGCTCACTGATACCAGATGGCATGATGATGCCCTGACTCATTAGCCTACGGTTGGGTCGTGCGTATGTAGAGTAGTCGTTACCTGCACACGTTGTCTGTATAAACTCACGTAGTACCTCACGCCAATCGACCTGTGGCTGTAGTAACTCGTCGAGATCGCGGTTGCCAGTACCACCCATCTTACCTGCGGCCATAGCACCCTGACGTATTGCCTCGTCAATGTCCCGCGCCAACTCGCGTTGCTCCTCCTCGGATAGTGATTGAGCGCCGTCCCAGTCATGCTCATCGAATCCACTTCCCTGACCTATAGCGGTGTTTTGTGAGCCTGTGGTAGCGCCTCCACTCTGTTCACCCTCACCCTCTGACTCGTTATCCTGTGAGGCATTACCACTACCCTGCCCGGACTGCTGTTCTTCTTGTTCCTTACGTATTAGCTTGAACACTTGGGCTGTGTCCATGTCACGGTACTTCTCATCTATTAGCCCACCATCGGGTATCTTGGCGAACCCATCTTGATTGTCATCCATGATCTTGAGGTTGATAACATAGTCACATGCCATGTTAGCTGTCATATGATCAATGTCATGTAGATGTTTCCACGTAGTCAGGTGACTGTATAGCTTGTGGTAGTTCTCGTGCAGTAGTAGCCCACGTAATTCGGTATCGGTCAGCCCATCAACAAACGCACGCCCATACTTCTCATCACGCCCATTGGTACAGGCTGTCGGTATATCGTCATCTATCGTCTTCTCGCCTATCATCAACACACCGGCTAGTGCTGTGTACTTGGGGTTGCCCATGACAGCGACGATTGCCTTGGACAATCGCTCCTCTGCTGTAAGCTGTTTACCTATAGTTAACATAATCTACTCCTTATACCTTGTCTGCGGCGAACATGTAGTTGTTCTGCATAGCCCACTCGGTGAACTTCTTGCTCTGCATAACTACGTTACGGTGTGCGTAGGTATTACTGCGGCACCCATTAGCGAATAGACCTTGCGCTTCCTTGTCTAGTCGTTGCATGTATGTCACCCACGAATCTACCCAGTCACGGTTCATCGCACCTAGTGCGCGGTACACTGTCATACATATAGCTGATGCTGACTCGGGTACCTTGGCGTTGAGCGGATCGTCCTTGATAGACTGTAGGCTAGGTAGTTGGTCGGCTAACTTCACGAGCGCCATCATGTCCATCGCTCCGCGATCACCGATAGTACCCATGAGTAAAGCTGTTAGGCTGTGATCGTCATACATATCGCGTAGCTTGAGCACGTCACTAGCGGCCTCCAATGATCTTGGGGTGATAAACGCGGCACGTTGCGCCTTGGGGTGATATATGTACGGGTTGTCATCGGGGTTCTTCACATCCTCGAAGCCTTGTAGTACCTGCGGGAACTCACGTACGAAACCTAGCACACTGTGATCGACCTCGTTGTTGATACCCCAGTCGATAAACTCGTCACTGGTAGACTTACGTGCTGTGACTACGGTGATGCGATTGCGGGTATGTGGGGGTAACAGATCGCCCACACCCTCTGCGCTTAGGTTGGTAGTAGCGAACACAATGCTACCCTCTGGTAACTTCTTTGTGCCTACCTTGTGCTCTAACATAGTAATGTTGAGGGCGTTCTTCACTGCGGGGTTAGCCTTACCCAACTCGTCAATGTTAATCAACAGTGGCTTGCCTAGGTGTATACCGAACTCCTCGTTGGGTAGGTATGTGACGTAACCCTCCTCGGTGTTGAGTGATGGTATGCTGATGTCACCTAAGTCCTTGGTGGTACAGTCGAAGTAACAAGGTGTGTGGTTGGGGAATCTCTCTGCTAACGTCTTTAATAGTGATGACTTGCCGTTACCCATGTGACCCTGTACAAGTATGGTGCGCTTGTGTCCAACAGTGGCGATAGCGTTGGCGATTTGGTCTAGCGATAGTGCGTACATATTTTGTGTGTTCATAGTGGTATTGCTCCGAGTGTGTCTACATATGTAGACAGTTTATTTGATTAGTGTCTCAACAATGCGACCGCTCTCAGTCACTATCTTATAATACGTCACGCGGTGTGTGCGTAGCGTGCGTAGGTTCTTGTAGTGCTTGGTGCGCTTGTAGTTGCGCACTCGTAACACTGCCTGCCCATCTAGGTTACCCAGTATCTGATAGTTGTTTGCATCATAGGCTTCGACGTAATATTTCATCTTACATCTCCAACGATGGTAGTGACTTGATAGCTTCATCTACTGCCCTTTTGGTTTCGGCACGGAATGACTCGTTGTTACGTAACCCATCGGGAGTGACCCCGCGTAGCGCATCGTCTAGCTTGAGTGCCATCGCTGACATCTGGCTGTCACCTGCTACGTTACACACGTTAAGCAGTTCTACCATGTCTAGCACGTTGTCCACTAGCGTATCGCGGAACACTTTCTTCTTGTCAGCCCCGCCATAGTCCAGTCGCTCGGACATATTAGACAGTGCCTTGTACGTACGATCCCAGACATCCTGCATAGCAGTGTGCAACTGCTTACTATAGTAGTCGCTGTAGTGTGACTCCAACACGTCACGTTGCTCGTTGCCCACGTCCACACGAAAATCACCTGCCTCGGGTAGCGGTATATATGATATGTTGAACGCAAACTTATTGCGGATAGACTCCTCGGTCGGGTAGTCCTCACGTATAAACAAGTTACCGATGCGTGCCTGTGCGCGGCTTACTTCCCAAGTGTAGTTGCTACAAAACGTATCGACCATACCTGTAAACTCGTTCTGTAGGTCGGTCATCTGTTGATGGTACTTGAAGTACTGCGCTGTCGGTAGCAGTCGCATCCCTAGGTCAGACCATGGCATTGTCATGCTGTAGTGGATGTTGCGTGCATTGGTCACGAATTTCTGGATGGCTGTCAGTTCATCGCAATTACCCAGTAACTTCTTATTGACTGATGCCGTACCGTTATCGGCATAGTTCTGACTAGTCACTGATGCTGATGCTGACTTGTCTTTCTTGCGGCCAGTCCAACAGCTAATCTTTAATTCGCATAACATGGCACTGGATGCGATTGATGGTGCGTTTGCCTGTGGTGCCTGTGGTGCCTGTGGTGCGTTGGTTACTGCTTGGTTTGTATTGTTCATAATGTCTTGCTCCGAATGTGTCTACATATGTAGACGGTTTGGTTTGTCTTACTGCGTGATAACATCTTATGACGTATCACTTGATAGGCTAAATCTCTCAGCCATGTAACCATTATACGCTGATGGTGGCTTATGTCAAATGGTGGCTAAACGTGTTGTTTGGTGTGAAACGGTGTTGTGTACTCCTGTGTACTCCTGTGTACCTGTGTGTAGGTCGGTAAGTCCTTGATATACCTACAATGTTACGTTTGTACCTTTTTGACAGAATTACAGGGCGATATTTTTATTGGGTTTAATCGGTGAGAGAAAGGTAACAAAGCGAATAATTCCTTGGTACCTAAGTAATTCTGAGGAAAAGGTAACATTATAAATTATTTTATAAATAGATAAGAAACAGCACAATCTGATAGGCAATCCTCGATCACCCTGCGTATGCCAGATCATTACTTGTCACCAAAACACACAATCTGATAATGTTACTTTTAAAAGGTACAGAGAGGTAACATTACCCTGAAAAAGGTAACATTGTAATTTTGTCTACATATGTAGACACTTTCCCCCGTTTATTACGTGATAACATCTTATGACGTGTGGGTCGCGAGGCGCAACGCGGAAGCTATAACTGGTATCACTGTCTACATATGTAGACGCTTTTGCCCTGACCCGCAACGCGGAGGCTATAACTGGTATCAACACGTCACGCTGTGTGAGGTGCGAGGCGCGGCGCGATCTATGAAACTGGTATCAAAAGACTTTTTGATAGACGAAAAAAAAGCCCCTCGAAAGGGGCCAGTTGTTATTGCCAGCTTAGGATGTGATCAATGATTGATCGGTGGTTGCCTAATTTAGATTGTGCTAGCTGTCGCTCAATGCGCAGGTCAGACAATACCGAATCCACATCCCTGCTAGAATTACCAGTGAGTGGTAGGTTCAACTGGCACGCTTGTAAATGGGCTATGGTATCTTCAATCAACTTAATTTGAGTAGATGGTTTCATAATGTTATTCCCTATTGAGTGGCCGTCCATGGCCGGTGAGTGATTCAGTGCTTAGGTTCTACTGGAGTGTTTACCAGTTTGACCAGTGCCGCCAGTGCCGCAGTCACTGCGACTACATCATACTCTGGCGTTTCCTTTCCCTGAGCGATCTTGTTAACCCGATTGAGTAACTCAATTTCCTTGGTCACTCCGATCTGTTTAGCCGGTGCCGCCTCAGTCGCTTCACCCTTCGGTTGTTGCGGTGCCTTCTTAGACTTACTGTCGCGGTAAGCCGCATCCTGTCGCAGTCGCATGGCATCCCTATCTGCGCACATGTATCTGGCCAGTAGTTTACCCGCGTCCCGCTTCTCTACTTTGCGTGCCTCGCTCAGTGCTTTAGTGGGCGTATTGGCCAGTTTGACTATGGCCGCGCCCATACCCTTGAGTCGGGCCATTTGAAGCGATGCTCTCAGTTCGTCGGTGGCGGTCGATTGGTGGCCGTCATGTTCCTTGCCCACTGCTATCCATTGCGTCCAATGGTGGCCTTCCTTGATAGCTAGATCATATGCTACCTGCGCCGCCTTACGTGCCCCTACATCTTTGCGAGTGGCCGCAGTAATTGCATCGGATACTGTATTGCTTAGAGTGTTATTTAACTTTTGCATAATGTTTACCTTAGGTTTATCAAGATGCGTTATTGCGTCTTGATGGGTTCAGTATAACAAGTTAACACAAAAAGGCAATAGATAGCATACAAGATAACCAAACTGTCTACATGTGTAGACAAACCCACGATTCACCATGATCCGATACCTACCCCGCCCCCACCCACCACTTCACGCTACAGGAGTCCCAGTGCTCTATGTATTACTAGTTTCCACGAATTAATCACTTTTTTCTGAGTTTGAGACCCCTACCCCCTAACATAGGAGACACCCCCCACCTTGTTTCGGTGAGGAGATACGAAAAAATTTTTTATAGGATTTTTAGAGTGTGGCTTAGGAGAGGTCTTCTACTGCAACAGCGAATAAAGAAATTATTACGAAGTAAATCATGTAAACAATCATGTCTGGCCCTTGGTTGGTGAGTGAGGGCGCATTATAGAAGCTATTGGTTATGATTTGAAATGTTGGTTTAGTATGCAAGTTATATCATAAATGGTATGGGCAACTCCTCTATACTTGTTTCTGTAAAACAAGTGTGTTACAAATGCACCTCCGGTGAATAACCTGCGATGTACGATATGACGATTAAACTCGAACCCGAGACAGGGGTTCCGCTTTTTGATGACGACCCTGCGGTGGACTTAACTGTTCGTGCGCAAGCAGCAAGAACTACAGCCTTAGAGCTAGCAGACCACGGGTTAGAATTGAAGCCCAACAAAGAAGACGAAGACATAGCAGCTAAAATTGCTATAGCGTATGCCGACGACCCCGAAAAAACATCGAAGAAAGCCACGAACAACCGTATGGCTACCCTAACACCTGCCTCTTTGGTGCTTACAGGTAACATACTCACCGAATTTGGTGCCTCAGTAGTAGAATCTGCTGTATCGGTACGCCACCTTGTAACAAATAAACTCATCCTAGAGACCGAGAACCCCGATCCACGCGTCCGTATCCGAGCGTTGGAGCTACTGGGTAAGATTTCAGACGTAGGGCTGTTCTCTGAGAAGTCAGAAGTGACTGTTACACACCAGTCAACGGATGATTTGAAGGCAAAACTGCGTAGGAAGCTAGAGAAGCTAGTAAATCCGGTAGATGAAGTTGTTTTGAACGGTGAAATAATAGACCTTGACGCTGAGTTAGGGTTAGCAGCCGGTGAGTAGTGTCGCCGCAGACTTTACGCAGGACGAAATCCAGCATATGTTGGATAACATTGATACTTTTAGTGTCGATGAAGTGGCTGAGATAGAGAAACTTGTCGATGAACTGGGTAAAAGACGTATAGTTAAGGCCGCGTACGACGATTTAATTGAATTTTGTAAACTTATGATGCCTGACTTCATTGTTGGTAAGCATCATAGGATTCTAGCCGACCTATTAATGGCTATTGAGAGTGGGGATAAGGATAGAGCGTGCGTAAATATCCCTCCGCGCCATGGCAAGTCCCAACTAGTGTCTATTTTCTTCCCAGCGTGGTATTTGGGGCGTAATCCAGACAAGAAAGTGATGATGGTGTCGCACACAACCGACCTCGCGGTGGATTTTGGACGTAAAGTGCGTAACTTAATCTCTAGTGAAGCATACACAGACATATTTCCTACCGTAAGGTTAGCCAGTGACTCTAAATCAGCCGGTCGCTGGAGTACGAGTGTAGGTGGGGAGTACTACGCCTGCGGTGTTGGCTCTGCATTGGCTGGTCGCGGTGCCCATTTACTATTGGTAGATGACCCACACTCTGAGCAAGACGTGATTAACGGCAACTTTGTTGTCTTTGAGAAGGCATACGAGTGGTTTACGTTCGGTGCTCGTACTCGTCTAATGCCGGGGGGTAGTGTAGCTATCATCCAGACTAGATGGCATATGGACGACCTGACAGGGCGCGTGGTCAAGGATATGGCCCAGAACGAGCGAGCTGACCAGTATGAGGTCATAGAGTTTCCTGCAATACTAGATGTAGACGACAAAGACACAGGTAAGCCCATACAAAAACCCTTATGGCCAGAGTTTTTCGACCTTGAGGCATTATTACGTACCAAAGCATCCATGCCTGTGTTCCAGTGGAATGCTCAGTATCAGCAACAACCTACCGCAGAAGAAGCCGCATTAGTTAAAAGAGAGTGGTGGAACGAGTGGGAGAAGGAACGCCCGCCCAGTTGCGAGTATGTGATCATGTCATTGGACTCCGCAGCCGAAAAACACAACCGTGCGGATTACACGGCATTGACTACATGGGGGGTGTTTCTTAATGAGGAGACTTCAGCGTATAATATAATCTTGCTTAATAGTATAAAAGAGCGTATGGAGTTCCATGAGCTTAAAGAATTAGCTATGGATCAGTACACAGAATGGGAACCAGACGCGTTTATCGTGGAGAAAAAGAGTTCAGGAGTCGCGTTATACCAAGAAATGCGGCGTATGGGGCTACTTGTACAAGAATATACCC
>Ga0222630_1000179_pt1 | contig 32255 bp, 26 predicted proteins | sample AntAcemetagenom3_FD_179842 | JGI IMG/M metagenome (GOLD analysis project Ga0222630, IMG submission 179842) | Saline water microbial communities from Ace Lake, Antarctica - #3 | ecosystem: Environmental > Aquatic > Non-marine Saline and Alkaline > Saline | place: Antarctica: Ace Lake | collected...
CTCGACGTGGCCGATGAAGCTCAGTGGCAAACGGTTGCAGAACAAGCAATAGCCCGATTTGGGAAGGTTCATATGGTCGTCAACAATGCTGGCGTTGGCGGAGACTCAGGATCGATCGAGAATGAGCAAACCAAAGGATGGCAGTGGGCGTTGGATGTGAATCTAATGGGTGTTATTTATGGCGCTAAAGTCATGGTTCCATTAATTAAACAGCATGGTGAAGGCGGATGGATAGTCAATGTCGCTTCAATGGCCGGTATGGGCGGCGTCCCCTATAACGGAGCATATACTGCCACGAAAGCCGCAGTAGTAGCATTATCAGAAAGTTGGGCCGGTGAACTGCAACGGAAGGGAATCAAAGTATCGGTGCTATGCCCTGCCTTTGTGCAGACCCGCATTTTTGATTCAGAGAGAAATCGCCCCGTGCAGTACCAAACTGACATAGCCAAGGTAGCGAATAAACCTCAACTCCCAAGCAAGGCTAAGGCGCTGGTAGAAAATGGAATTGATGTGTCCATTGTTGGCAAGCGCGTTGTCGAGGCGCTCAATGAAGACGAGTTATATATTTTCACTCATCCTAATTATCGCGCTGTTGTGCAACAACGATTCGACGCTATTGATGCTGCATTTGAAAGAGCCGCGAAAAGCCCGCTACTTCAGCACATCGTTAATCAAAAGATTGATATGCTTTAAGCAATAACTTACCTTGCGTCCCTTCAGACTGATGCCTTAGCAAGCGATTTACAGGGTATATTGCCAATTATCAACGTCAGGACTTTGTCTTTCGCCAGTTGCGACAAATTCTGGCCACTTCAAGTTTGGCGGAGTAATCTCTCTCGGTTAAAAATAATCTGTGTTAATAACTAGCTATATACTTTTTTCCAACTAGGGTGTTGCGGTACCTAGCGGGTCTAATTAGACTTGGGAGTATCCTGTTATAGGTAACACCAAACCTTATAGGCTAGGAGGCTTAGATGAAAAACCTAATTATTGCGGGAGCGACAGGGCTAGTGGGAAACAACATTCTCCACCAATTGGCCGCTCGTGGAGATAAGCCGGTTGCATTGGCAAGACGACAGATTAACGACCTGCCTACGAATGCTGAATTACTAGAGATTGATTTCAGACAATTTTTGATAAACGGTGAGTTACCGCAGTGTGATCACCTCTATCTGTGCTTGGGAACTACCATCCAGACTGCGGGGAGTCGTGATGCCTTTAGAACCGTCGACCTTGAGTATTCTTTAGCGGTGGCCAAAAAAGCGCTAGCAGCGGGTGCGATAGGCGTAAGCCTAGTTTCCTCTGCGGGCGCAGACGCTAAGTCAAAGAATTTTTATTTGCGAACTAAGGGACAATTAGAAGAGGCCATAAAGTCACTCGGTTTCTCGAGTGTCAATATTTATCGTCCAGGAATTCTAATAGGGGATAGACCTGAGAGTCGACCGCTAGAAGGGTTGGGTAAAATACTCTTTCAAGTAATTGATCCTCTTTTACTCGGCTACTTAAGTCAGTATCGGAGTATTCAGGCGAATGTCTTGGCCAGTACAATGATAGATAATACTGACCAATATGCGGGTGTTAACTATTTCTATTTTAAAGATTTTAATACCGATTGATCGCTAAATTATAGTCATTGGGTACTGGCTGCAGGAACCAAATGTCTTCTGTAAAGTCACTTAACTGACCAGTTTTTTGAACAACTACCAGACAAAGCGAATTTACAGGCCCTCAGTCGTGTCAGGCGCTACTATACTAATGTTGCTAGCTTATTTTCAGGCCTGACTGATAGTTAACGATCCCCCACCCGCGCTTATTACCTGTATGGCAATCTAGGTTCCTGTTGGGCCAAGATCGCTAACATAGCTACTTAGCAGTCGCAGTAGCGAGCAAAAGATAAATGCGCTACTCGCACATATTGATAAAGAAAATCTCGAAAAAGTGGATTTAGAGCTCGAAATCTCGCGGATCCCAATGCGGTCGCCGCCCTAAATACGGTAATGGCTAATCTGCACTTCTTCACCCAAGTCTTCATAATCGCCAGCCCCCCGCCGACGACGAAACTCCTCCCAAGTAAACCCACGATACCGCGGTTGATCACCGCTTGAGTCACCAGGCTTGGACGGCAATGCCTGAATCACCTGCTCATAGGGCGGGTTAAAAAAGTACGCCGCACTGAGTCGGTACTGGCCTCCTACGGACCCCAGCACCCGATGTTCGGGCGCTACAAACCGATCGTTGGACAATACCTGAAGCATGTCGCCGGTATTAACAATAAAGGCATTTGGGGATGGTTCAATCATACGCCACTGCCCCTGATGTAAGACCTGGAGTGCATGGTGTCCGTCTTCAACTAACAGTGTCAGGAATCCCGAGTCGGTATGCCGATGGATACCCAGTGGTACAGGTAAATCGGTCCTTTTGCTTTTCGAGTGTGTCAGTTGGTGGGCATCTGAATAAGCGTTAAGACGTAAAAAACTCGTGTGGCCATCAGTCACAGAAGCAGAATCCTTGCTAGCCCCCATTGCCGACAACAACCAGCCGTAAACCTCAATTGCCAGGGGTTCGCAAAGGGTAAACCAGTTCCATATTGGCTCGCTAATGGCTGCATCCTTGGGCATCTGATTCCAACCATCAGCTACCCTGTTAACCAAGGCATCATCTTCTGCCGTAGGATCGGGCTTATGACCGAGGTCGAGAATTTCCTTTGCGTCTAAGCTATTTTTTGTCAGCTCCCCCGAATTGTAGCCCCGAGCGTTGATTGCAGTACGGCCCAAGCTCAGTTTTTGAGCCTCGGGCAAGGCAAAAAAAGCTCGCTGTGCCGCGAACAAATCATGCATGCACTGATGCTCAATGCCATGGCGCTGTAGCTCAAAAAACCCCCAGCGCTCAACCACCTGTCGCAAGCGTCGTAACTCGCGATCACGCGCCTCCCCGCTGCCGCGCAATACCCGGGCGTCAAACACGGCAGCTTCTCGCCATTCGGAAAGGGGTTTTTTCGCATGTTCAATCACAGGTTAGACGGCAACATTAAGAGCTTCCCACACGATAACGCAGCGCCAGCAGCCAAGTTGACTTTCTTAGCGTTTCCTCGTGCGTTGTTTATTTCAGAGTTAGTAAGTGGTTTAGTTATTTTGGCCATGAAACAAAAAAACTGCTCTGTCTCCTATTTTTAGCGACACAAATCGTTACATAAAACGAGAAGTTTTTCAATATATGATAGTGCTTTCGGCGCCTATAGCATTGAATATTATCGTTTTAAATCAATACCCTATGATACTTTGAAGCCTCTTGCGGGGCTATTCGCTAGCGGTTGATGCTGACGTAGAATTGCAGATACAGAGTTTATCGTTTGCATCTCAAGGACCCACTGGCATTACCCTAACTAATTAACATGATTCGCCCGGTGCCTGAAGCCTAAGAGTACCATCAAGGTGAATGTCTCTCTGTGGGAATGCAATTGTAATACCATTATCAGCGAACGAACGGTTAATGATAAATCGAATATCAGAACGAATCTCGCGCGCACTTTTGTCGCCAACCGAATGAACCCAGAAATAGGCATCAAAAACCAAGGAACTATCACCAAAATCTTCAAATATTATTTGCGGTGGAGGCTCAGTCAGTATTAATTCATGAGCGACAACAGCTTTTTGCAACAGGGTTCTGACCTTGTCTACATCAGATCCATAAGCGACACCGACGCGCACAGTACATCTAAACAGCTTGTCTTCAAGCGTCCAATTAGTCACTGTTTCCTCGAGTAATTTCGAGTTCGGCACCAATAAATGGACGCCGTCTACACGCCTAATTTTTGTCGAGCGCGTATTGATTTCTTCAACTGTGCCGCTTACACCGCCAGTCTCTATAAAATCATTGATACTAATGGGTCTTTCCCAAATTAAAATCCAGCCACTAATAAAGTTATTGATAATATTTTGTGCGCCGAATCCAATACCGATCGCAACAGCACCAGATATAAAAGCAAAAGCAGATAGTGGGACATTGAGCATTTCAAGCAGTGAAATAGACAGCACTATCAGTCCAAGAATATAAATAGCCCTGCGCACAACCTGTACTAAATTAACATCCATACTGCGGCGATGCATTTGTTTTGTAATGCGACGCACCAGCCAATTAAGCAATAAATATCCACAGGTAATTACTAGCGGAATGAACACCAATTGTCCAACTGTTACATCATAGCCGCCTAGCGTAAAAGCCTTAATGGCAGAGAACTTTTGAATGTCGGTCATAACTAAAACCACCTCTTAACCTTAAGTATTGCAATAACGGAAATTGATATGAACAACATAGTTCCAACTATAATAATAAAGGCGGTTGGATCCTCCAGGCCAGGTAACCCACCGACATTCATTCCGAATACTCCGGTAACGAAGGTTACCGGCAAAAATATCAATGACACTATTGAAAGTGCGTACATACGCGTATTTTGTTGCGCCATAGTAATATTCATTACTTCTTCCTGTAATACCAACGTTCTCTCGCGGACCAAATCTAGATCCTCCAGATAGCGTGTCATGCGATCTATTTGCTCCCTCAATTGATAGGCACACCCCTCAGGCATTGAGTTGATTGCATAGGTATATAACGTATCAAGTGCGTCACGTTGCGGCCCAAGGTAACGTCTAACACTAGCAATCTCAGATCGTAGCATCGATATTTTTGATCTTGAGCACGACATATTTGCCGACTGAACGGCGAACCCCAATCGCACTAACTGATCTTCAACTCCCTCCACATAATCTGAAATTCTATCCGTCACTCTACCAATAATAGCGACAACAAGATCCGGGATATTTTCCGGCCCTTTGCCAGCTAATATATCTGCGTTTATGTCTTGAATAGATAACAGTTTTCGTTGCCGAACCGTTATTAATCGATCAGCTTCAATCCATATTCTAAGCGAAATCATATCCTCGGGATCAGCTCCGGGATTCAAGTTAACCCCACGGATAAAAACTAACAGGCCTTCTTTAAATTTGACTGTCCTAGGTCTAGTATCAGGTTGAGTAAGTGACTGCACAACTATCTTTTGAATGTCTAATGAATCTAGAAACAGCGCGGCGCTTGGATGGCTGTAATCGATATGCACCCAGGCCTGATTTAGCTCGCCAGTTCTTATACGAGTACCGCCGCCTTCGGAATCTAAGTTATGACCGAAAACAAAGCATGGATCATTTGTATCTATCATAAGTCAATCTCTATTAACGATGCCTTTAACACGCCAATAATAACTTTTTAATTGAGGAGGTTAGTCACAACTGGCGTCAGATTATTCCAATAATTTATCAAATGCGTACCGTGTTTGGCTGTGTTACCGGCTCCATTTTAATTGCTGTTCAATCGCCGTGATCATCATTCTCGCAACATCTTTTTCGGTTGCGGTTTCGATCCCCTCTAAACCGGGTGAAGAATTAACCTCCAACAGCAAGGGTCCGGTTTTCGAACGAATAATATCAACACCAGCCACTGCCAGCCCCATAGCTTTAGTGGCCTTTACCGCCAAACGACGCTCTTCTGCGGTGGGACGCACCACAGAGGCGGAACCGCCCTGATGAATATTGGCACGAAATTCACCAGGTGCCGCTTCACGCTGAATAGACGCACAGACCTTGCCATTAATCACAAACAGACGAAGATCTTTACCACCTGCTTCTTTAATAAACTCTTGCACCAGCAGGTTTGCTTTCACCGCCTTAAAGGCGTTGATTACGCTCTGTGCTGCTTTCTTGGTTTCTGCCAACACAACGCCACGACCCTGACTGCCCTCGAGCAATTTAACAATAAGCGGTGCGCCACCCACCATATCAATAAGTTCATTGGTATCAATAGGAGAATTTGCAAAACCTGTTAGCGGAATATCCAGACCACTTTTAATGAGTAACTGTAGCGAAAATAGCTTGTCACGGGACTGACTGATCGCCAGCGAGCTATTTTGTGCATACACCCCCATACTCTCAAACTGACGGGTGAGGGCACAGCCATAAAAAGTAGCGCTAGGACGAATACGTGGAATCACAGCGTCCAAGCCGGTGACAATATGTCCCCCACGATAATGAACTTCAGGGTTTTCATCATCGAGCTTCATATAGCAGTCTTTGATACTTAAAAACACCATCTCATGACCGCGCTCTTCACCAGCCTCTATCAAGCGCTGATTACTATAAAGTTCGGGATTAGTGGCCAGTAGCGCAATCTTTAGTCCAGTCTTTTTGATCGGAGCAATGCCATACATATCCCGCAACTCAAGATCACTGATGCGCCCTAGATTCATGCTAGACGACGGGTCTACCAGAACGCGACCTGCCATCGCTTCACGCCCCAAAAGCATGCGATATCCCATGCTGTCACGATTAGTCAGGGTCAGCTCTATGTCCCATAACTGGTCACCAAGACGCATAGGTACCTTTATGACATAGCGTTTTTCACTGGCACCACTGGTGTTTTTAATTATCCGCCGATCGAGTATTGGTGATTCACAGCGCAGCGATACCTTGCGATTGTTCTGGAGTGGATGCACATCAAACGAAACCCAGGAAACATTACCCCGCTTAAACGTCTGAATATTAAACGCATGCAGTGCCGAGGTCTTAGCCCCTGAGTCGACGCGAACTTTTACAGCCGGTATACCTAGCTGTGTAAGCTGGCACCATTCTTCGCTGCCAATAATGGTCTTTTCTGTTGACGCTGTGGGCATTAGTCGTTTTCTCGTTAGGGGCTATTGGATCAGTAGACAATTAGATTTCAAAATGGCACTCGAGTACAGCAAAATGTTAGTTAAATCTCAGTAGGCCATCTGTAAGAGCGTCCATCTCAGCATGATCGACCATAACAATAACATCCACGGGGCTGTCATTTGTTCTGGCTTTGCCCTCAATCCAGAATGAATAAGAGGCGACTGCCGTTGCTGCGCTCCCATATTGTCACACCACTGCGCGGCTCGGCTTAACCCGCTACGCGTCTTCAATGCAAAATCAACGGCCAATAAAAAAACGCCTCACCACAATCTGATAGGAGGTTTTTTAATAATGGTTCAGGGTTTTCCTAAAGCGTTATTTATCTATTCCATGGGCCAACAGCGTAAAGGCATACTCCTCAGCATAATCCTTCAGGCGACCATAGCGTCCACTGTTGGCGAAATGTCCGGCGCCCATATGAATGCGCATCACCAATAGATTATCATCGGTTTTGCTGCTGCGCATCTTCGCCGTCCATTTTGCCGGCTCCCAATAGGTCACTCTTGGATCGTTCAGGCCGCCGGAGACAAACATCGGGGGATACTCACGAGCGACGATGTTGTCGTAGGGCGAATACCGTTTAAGCAACGCAAATACCTCGAGACTCTCGCTAGGATTACCCCACTCTTTCCACTCCGGCGGCGTCAGCGGCAAACTGCCATCGAGCATGGTATTCAACACATCGACAAACGGCACGCCCAAGTTTACGGAGCGCCAGAGATCCGGCGCCTGAATCACCGCAGCGCCCATCAACTCGCCCCCGGCACTGCGCCCTGAAATGGATATATTGCCCACACTGGTGTATTTCTCCGCGGCAAGAAATTTGGCCACATCGACAAAGTCGTTAAAGGTATTTTCGCGCTTCTCGAGTTTGCCCTCCAGATACCACGGATAGCCCAGCATTGCACCACCCCGGACATGGGCTATGGCATAGACAAAGCCCCGGTCAAGTAAACTCAATCTGAGCGTGGAGAAAGAAGGCGAGATAGTCAGCCCATAGGCGCCATAGCCATAGAGAAACATCGGCGCGCTGCCATCGCGCTTGATATCTTTTCTATAGACTAAGCTGACCGGAACGGCAACACCATCGCGTGCCGGCGCCATCACTCGCTCGGTGGTGTAGAGGCTTTTGTCGTAGCCTCTAGGTATGTTCTGAACTTTTCGCGCTTCCAATTCTCTGGCCTGCAAGTCGTAGTCGAAGACTGTCGCCGGCGACACCATGGACTGATAATTTAAGCGTACAAATGACTGCTGAAACTGAGTATTATTGCCGATAGATAGCGTTGCAACTGCCTCGGGAAACGCTACATTGTGCTGCGCGCCCGTATAGGTCTGAACACGAATGCCGTCTATACCAAGGGTGCGTTGCTTGATAACTATAAAATCTTTAAAGGTTTGCAGGTCCATTAAGTAGTTGTTATCGGAGCCCTCTTCAATCGTCTGCCAAAACTGCAGCTCCGGCTGAGTATCGACAGTTTTCGCAAAACGGAAATTTTTGTGGGTATCGTTGGCAAGGATATAGAAGTGCGTATTGGCATGATCAACTGCCAGGCTAAACCCTGCCGCGCGATCAACCATTTTGCGCGGCGCAGCATAAAAATTATCGGCAGGGAGCACCCAGGTTTCCTGCACTTCTCCCTGATCGCTTGTCAGCACAAGAAATTTTTCATCACTGGTCAGCCCGAAACCTAGGGAAAAGCCGTCATCCTGCTCGTGGAAAATGGTTTTGTCGGCAGCTTGCGGCTCACCCAGACGGTGAACAACCAGTTGCTTAGCATGCCAGCGATCTTTCTCTAAGCGCGCATATATCAGGTGTTTGCCATCGCTGCTGAATTCAATGGAGCCGGCAACATCCTCGAGTTGGTCCTGCAGATAGTCGCCGGTTTCGAGATTGATAATCCTCATCTGGTAGCGTTCATTACCCTCTGTATCAAAGGTATATGCAAGCAAGTTGCCATCCGAGCTGACTCGCCAATCACCCACTACAAAATAATCTGAGCCCGCCGCCAGCGCTTGCTGGTCGAGAATAATCTGCTCCTCATCGGACTGGATATTTTTGCGACTATAGGTTCTGTAATCGTCACCAGGACGGAAAAACCACTGATACTCATAACCATTTTTTACGAAGGGCACGGATTTTTCATTCTCATCGGTGCGCCCTTTAAACTCTTCAAAAAGCGTATCGATCAGCACCGTATTTGGGTCACGGAATGCGGTATAATAATCGTTTTCCTCACTTAAATAATCCAGTACAGCGGCATCATTAACGTCTGGATAGCTCTGATCTTTTAACCAAAAATAATCATCGCTCAGGGTTTGACCATGATAGGTAGCCGTGTGAGGCTGAACGTTAGCCTTCGGTGGCGCTATTTTCAATGCCTTGAGACGCGGGAATTGCGACTTCTCTGAATCTCGCATTGTTCCTCCTTTATCGGCGTTACAACCAGTGAGAACAAACAGTGATATAAGCAACAGATATCGGGTCGACATAACTTCTTACTCCGTTTTTTATTATTAAGCTGATGTTTATACCAGCTATTTGATAACCCTACTTGCTGACGATAGCGAACTTAGAGCTTGCAACCCATAGCTTTTAATACGTAATTCCCTAAAAACAGAGAATGTGTGCCACTTTGTGTGACAGTCAAAACCCATATTCAACAAGAATAACTGAGGATTCGTAGCATCAATAATGCACCCCCATGAGGTTAAAGATAATACCACTTCAAGAACACCGCTAAAGCCCTACTATTTTATTGTTATTGCATCTGGCCAAACCTAACATTCTAATTTCGCTACACCTAAAGAATCCTGGGCATAGTTTGTTATTGGATATAGGTATTATTTTTTAAAACGCGCTTAAAGCATGAGTCTATCGTTACTTTATCAGTGATTTTGAGGGTCCCTTTTCCACCACAGCGGTCATAAGGGACTTTAGTCGACTTACCGCCAGACGTCGCACCTGAGGAGCTTAGCTCCCCTTGTATTTGACTCTGAAATCTAGCGTTAAGGGTTAGCTCAGCCAATGATTGATTAGCAAGTATATAATCAGGATCTTCCATCGACGGCCAAACGGCACACGCCTCCCCAGCGCCGCAAATGGTTAAATCATTATCAATATCGCTGCCAGTAATTAGCGCATAAACTCCAGCGTTAACATCGCTAAGGGAAAATGTGTATCCGCCGGAACTAACAACGCTCGACACCTGCTTTTCCACGGTGTCAGTCTCAATATTATAAAGTAGGGTATAAAGCTTTCCCGCGCTCGCTTCAGAGGAGCCACTGGTTAGTTCCTCATAGTTTATTACAAGGGTACGGCTACCCACATCGGAGGTGAACTCAACAGAGCCCTGATATACCCCTTCGGCCAGTCCAGTTCGATCAATGGTTATAACGTAATCACCCAGACCATCAGTCGTATCAGGGGCTACTATACTAATGTTGCTCGCTGATTTTGAGACCTGACTGATAGTTAATGATCCTCCCCCCGCGTTTATAGCCTGTATGGCAATCTGGGTTCCTGTTAGCCCAAGATCGCCACTATAATTGCTTAGCAGTAGCAGTGGCGGGAAATCAGCATCAATGCCTGACGACAATGCTTCGGCGGTCTGCAAAGCCTTATCAGCGTCGATCAATCCATAACCAAAGTGAGGATCTTTTCCAGGAGTTCCATAGTCTCTGGTCGAAAGCCCTAGGGTAAGTGCCGCATCGAAGTCAGTCGGCGATAATGCGGGATAGAGACCCTTCATTAGAGAAGCAACTCCAGCGACATGAGGTGCAGCCATAGATGTCCCGTCCATATGTGCGTGGGCGCTACTAATCGAGCCATCAGAGTTGATTTTTGCCCAGGTGCTAAAAACACGCCCCGAATTAGTCGCATTAGGGTCTGAGAATCCATAACCGCCTGGAGCGGTAACATCAACCTGATCATTATATTGTGAATAGCCGGCTCTGTTGCCGTCAGGGTTAGTTGCGCCTACGGACACTACGCCGGCGTAGGAAGCGGGATAGGACAGAGGATTTCCCTCTAACGCTTCATTACCAGCAGAAGCGATAACAATGACGCCAGCTTTGCGCGCATCGGAAACAGCCTGCTCTGCAAAAATACTAGACCCTGGCCCACCCAAACTTAAGTTAATTATATCTGCGGGGGAATCAGGGGACACATTCCAGCGGTTTGGTAACCCCGCCGCATATAGTATCCCGTCAATAATATCTGAGGTGTTTCCCCAACCTGAACAGCCCAAAACTCGAATCGGCATGATATCCACGTTCCAATTCACGCCCGTCACACCTTTATTATTATTCCCAGATGCCCCAACCGTTCCAGCCACATGAGTACCATGAAAGCTTGATATCAGATCAGGGGAGTCGGGACACAAAATATTATCCCTACCATCGCCTGGATCAGAAGCGTCAGAGTCTGGCCCATCACCATCTCCCGAAGAACTGCTGACAAAATCATAGCCATCTGTGGTCAACTGACCCACAAGATCAGGATGATTCATCATGACACCTGTATCTATTACGGCAACCTTGACCGTGCCAGCACCAGTAGAACGATCCCAAGCCTTCGGCATATTTATTTGCTCGTAGTGCCATTTTTGAGTGACATACAGTGGGTCATTGGGTACGGAAGATGCCTTATATATGAAATTTGGCTCCACGAACTTAAATTGCTTAAGCCCACGCATTTTCTTGGCCATTTTAAGCGTATTTAATTTATTCCCAAGAATGGAGTTTAATGGCTGACCTAGCCCGACTGCTGGTGACACAAACCCAGTTGCAGACGATGTTAAGCTAGAGGCGCTAGAATTTAGTGTCTGCGTCACTGAACCCGCGTTGCTAAAGGTATACAAAACTGGACCGTTATAGTCTGGTAGCGTCATTTTACTCGCGTTATTCACCCCCAAAGATTGCCTTGCCTTTGCAACAGAACTTGATGAAGTGCCCTTGCTCTCGACTACCATCAACTGATCCTCGACCAGCTCAGCACTGGCATTCCATCCATGGGACGCTAATGTTTGACGGCCTCCTATCTCCAATAAGTAAGTCGATGCCCCGGACCATGCGCTGACTTCAATATAGTAGACACCCGCGCTGACAATAGTTAGAGATTCGTAAAGCGTACTGTCCCCTATTGATGCATCAATTTCGTTACATGATGAATCACCAAGGGCTAGATCCAAGTCACCGCTAGAAGTATCACCACTGGTGAGATTAATGACTTCACCACCGTTGGCATTTATCTTGTAAACATCATATACATCGCCGCTTACTTTTGACGTTCCAGGATCACCAGCCCCAGGCTGATTAGCATAACCGGAGACAACCGATGTTCTGGGGATAATCTGAGCCGATGCGCAATCGCCATTTGCTGTGGAGATCGAATCAGCGTCATTGACATCACTATCCGCGAAGTAATTGCTTGGAATCGTTATGGTGCCACTAAGCGTTAGAGTGCCCTCCAACTCCGTCACAGAGATTATTTGATTCGCTGTATGAGAGTACCCATCAGAGTTTGTAACTACAGCAGACACCCTGTAGTCGCCCGCAGACAGATAAATACGATCAAAGTTTGCCCCATTACCAGACAGGCCATCCCCTGAATCCCAAACGATTCCCGTTATAACATCCGAGCTATCGTCTGGATTTCCAGCCAGACTTGTATTGGCGCTAAAGAACACGCGGAGTGGCGCATTGCCAGTAGTCAGGTCAGATGTCATTGTAGCTGTGGGAGGCGTAAGTAAAGCGTCTAAGGGCGCTAGATCGCGAGTATCGGCAACACCATCACCGTCATCATCAGCATCAGCATTATTACCTGTACCGTCGCCATCGGTATCTACGGATTCTGTCGAATCTAATGGGAAAGCATCTATGCTGTCACGAACTTGATCATTGTCGTCATCAGCATCCAATACGTCAGCTAGGCCATCGCTATCATTGTCTGGCGCGTCTACAGCAATCTCAACATTGACAAATAGCTTTGACGCAGACGTGTTATCGGTAAAGCTAACCACACTTATATCACTCGATAAAACATTGGCTACCGAAGTTTGTAATGAGTTTTGAGCCGCATCAACGATTTCCAACGCGGTAACTGACAAAGGATCAAGAGCGGTATCTGAAACCAAGGTATTAATCATGGCGATAGACGCTGCCACGGCAGACAAAGCCGAGGTTTCAATGACTATCGTAGGAGTTACGTCCTGAGCTACCTCCGACAAAATCGTTTGAATAGTGCTAGTTAACGTGAAATCAATACTGCCTTGGGCTTGCACAATGGCCAAGATTTTTTTAGCCAAAGACTCAACTAACGCCAATGACACATCGGTAGTCTCATCGCCATCATTGGTTAGTGTGCTCACCGTTTGTAAGATCAAGCCCACCTGCTGATTTACACGCTGATTAGCTTTTGCATTCTCATCTCCAGCCTCGGCTTTTGACCACTCATCTGATGTGAGCAGTTCCTCTGGAGTACCACCAATCCCTAATGCTACCAGAACTTGCTCCTTGATCACTGGCGTTGAGGCAAAGGAAAGTAGCGTTGTAATGGGTGTTACGCTTGCAAGCTGCGTCACATCAGCTGGCACATCGGAGACCAAGGCAAGCTTAGGCAACGCCGTTCCAGTTTTAGCATCTGTACCCCCCTTCGATATCACTCTAGCGCCACCACTTTGTGACGATGTAAAAGTTGCAACGTTAAAATACCCGTTTGCATCGGTTGCACCGCTAGGCTCGTCTGGGTCTTTTTGATTATTGCTATTTAAGTCAACAAACACGAGCGCACCTGTAATCGGTGCATCAACTACCCGACCTTGAAATGCGTCCGTCACAGTGACAGTTAAGGACTGACTATCATTTAGCGAGCCGTCTGTGACTTGCACAGTCAACAAATAAGTATTATCAATATCAGCGTCACCGGGAGACTCAAAGTCTGGCACTGAAGTAAAAGACAAAACACCAGACGAAGTAATTCTAAAAAGAGACTGATCATCACCGGAAAGGATAGAGAAGCTGAGGCTGCTTCCGTCGGCATCTGTAGCGCTAAGAGATACTACATCACTAACGCCTTCCCGGACGGACAATGTTCCGGGATCGGTTATAACCGGTGCACGGTTAGGTATCGAAGTCGGTGACGAGCCACCTCCGCCTCCGCCTCCGCCGCAAGAAGAAAGCAGGACAATCCCGCACAAGCAAGGGGCCAAACGAATCATAGGAACATCTCTATAACCATAATGTTTATATCTTTCAGTGTAAGGACCTTATAATATGCTGTTAAAGACACGTGTTGTCTAGAATCAATTCCTAATGCGCGAAGATAACTTTGCGTGACAAAGTGAATCCAATTGAAAGCTAGAATAAGTAAAACCCTCGCAAAAACAGAGGGTTACCTAGATTTGGTGGAGTCGGCGGGAACTGTACTTAGCCTTTAAGCTATTGATTAATATAGGTTTAATGGGTTTAGAAAACTGCTTTTGTTACATCCTTTGTTACATCCGAAATATAATCTTCAATTGGGATTAGCTTCAGTGATTCCGTAGTAACTGACGCTCAAAATTTGTGCTCTAACTCGGTAGGCTAAATGCTTAACTCGTTCTGATCAACTGCAATATTCAAATACCTAATGCAATCATGCTACTGTTATGTGCGCGGTTCTGCCGCAGATGGTTGAGCTTCAGGGAGGCAATATCTTGGCTATGGGGAGCTGTGCTGCATGAAGCGAGCATCCCCTTATAGCGCCGCAGGAGGTACGCAACACACCTATATTAAAGCCATGGTTATAGAGGTCCCCCTCAGGGGATTTAATTTAATGATCAACAAACGAAGAACGTATAGCCCTGAATATAAACGGGAAGCGGCAAGCTTAATTCTTGACCAAGATTACAGTTTCTCTAAGGCGTGGGAGTCACTTGATCTAAGTGAAACAGCATTGATTGACAAATTATTAGTCAGCTAGTCAATAAGCTTTTTTGACATCCTTGTTACTTCACATACTAGCCCATCACCAAACGTTACTCATAAGATAGTTCTCTGGCCTTGCCGTGAAAAATTTTATAGACAAATATTGTGTAGCCAATAATTGCCGGCAAGGTTACCGCCACGCCATAAAAAATCATTTGGAGAGATTCCGTAGCGGCAGCAGCTTCCCAGATTGTCAGGCGATCTATAACAATATAGGGAAACAGACTATAGGCTAGGCCCAGAGAGGCCATCAGACAGATAATCACCAAGCCAGCGAACAGCGTCCAGGCGTAGCCTCTGTTCAAGATATCCGGCCTGCGCAAGACCCACAGCAAGCCGCCATAAATCAGTATGCAGCTCAGCGGAATAGGCAGCAGGCCTAGCGCATTGGGCATGGTAAACCACTTTTCTGCGATACTGGAGCTGACTATCGGAGTCGCTATAGACACTAACAGCAACCCCAGCCCCATGGGCACTATGGCTAGCCTTGCCCATCGCAGCGCCTTGTTAAACAGTTCGTCTTCAGTTTTCATCATCAACCATGCAGCACCTAGCAGTACATACAGTGAGGGCAAGGTGACTGATATCAGCGCAGAGAATAAAATGCTGGTCAGGTTGCCCTGAAGTCCGGTGATATAGGAACCCAGCATCCAACCTTGGGACACAGAGGCAATAACTGAACCGGCAAAGAAAATTTTATTCCAGCGTTCCTTCCTAGCATCCCCAGCTTTGACCCTAAAATCAAAGGCCACACCACGCAAAATCAAACCCAGCAGCATAATAGTGATGGGGATATACATGGAGGTAAGTATTACTCCATGAGCCGCAGGAAAGGCGATGAGTAACACACCAACGCCCAGCACTATCCAGGTTTCATTGGCATCCCAAAATGGTCCAATAGAGGCAATCATCAGATCTTTTTGCTGATCATCCGCGAAGGGTAATAACATACCTACACCGAGATCATAGCCATCTAGAATTACATAAATTAGCAGCGCCAGCCCCATGACCAGCATAAAAGCTATAGGTAAAAACTGTTCCATGGTACCTCCCTATGAACGACCCTGATTATTAATATGATATTCATGCATCACTACGCCAGAGCGCGGCGGTTTTGACGACAGATGAGCCAGCGCGCCTATATAAGAGACGAGTAAAAACACATAGAGCGCCAAATAGCCAATCAATGTCCCCAGTAAAATCTCAGGAGGATGTTCTGCAACTACGTCTCTGCTGCGCAGCAAGCCGTAGACTACCCATGGCTGGCGACCAATCTCGGTAACATACCAACCCGCGAGTACGGCAACCCATCCTGAAAATGCCATCGGCGCCAGCAGCCTTAAATAGATTTTGCTAAATGTGCTGTTGCGCCAGAGTTTCCAACAGCCATACCAGCTCATAATAAGCATTAGCATTCCCACGCCTACCATGACTCTAAATGACCAAAACACCGCCGCCACAGGTGGGTGCTCTCCCTCAAACTGATCAAGTCCGGGCAACTCTCCCTCGGCGTCATGCACCAGCACTAGGCTGGCCAACTTAGGGATTTTAATTGCATAATCCGTAGTGTTGGTCTCTTCATTAGGCATACCCAGAAGGGTGAATGGCACACCGCTGCCTGTTTCCCAAATAGCTTCTACTGCAGCAATTTTGGCCGGCTGGTGCTCAAGACTATTGAGCCCATGAAGGTCACCGACCAATATCTGGGTTGGAGTAAGTACTGCGGCAGCAATCAAACTGGTACGCAGCAATAGCCAGGTGCTAGGCCCATCTTTGCATTTGAGTATTCGCCAGGCACTGATGCCAGCTATCATGAAAGCACTGGTCAACAGGCTGGCCAACAGCATATGAGTCATACGATAAGGAAAAGAAGGGTTAAATATAATCTGCCACCAGTCTGTGGCATAGAAAATACCATCTCGAATTTCATAGCCGGCGGGCGTTTGCATCCAGGAGTTTAAACTCAAGATCCAGAACGCCGAGAACGTTGTTCCCACGGCCACGAGAACTGTTGAGATCAAATGTACTCGCTCAGACACCCTGTCTTTACCAAATAGCATAATGCCCAGAAATGAGGCTTCCATAAAAAATGCAGTCAGCACCTCATAGCCCAGTAGGGGCCCGGCAATATTACCGACCTTTTCCATAAATCCAGGCCAATTGGTACCAAACTGAAAACTCATTGTGATCCCGGATACCACCCCCAGAGCGAAGGTTAAGGCAAAAATTTTCACCCAGGAAAAATAGGCATATTCCCACGACTTGTCGTTGGTGCGTAGATACTGAATTCGAAAATAAACTAAAAACCAACAGAGCCCAATCGTGATACTTGGGAAAAGGATATGGAAACTGATATTAGCGGCAAACTGAATTCGCGATAAAACAAATGGATCAAACTCCATTATCTGTATAGCTCCTGTGAAAAATTGTTAATGATTAGAAATAGCCCTTAGATGCTGAAATGCATCAAATTGGGTTAAATAAATCCTTCCGCTCAACTGTCTTGCCAAGCCGGAATAACGCAACGCATCCATAACTGGCCCCTTAACCTCTGACAGGTTCAGGCTGATACCCTGTTCTGCCAGTCGCTGATTAACCCGCTCAAGCATCTCATGGGCACTGTAATCGATCTCATTTACCGCCGAGCAAATCAGCACCACGTGAGCGATCAGATCATTCGCGTAGACCTTCTGATAAATAAGATTTTCCAGAACTGATGCGTTGGCAAAAAACAGACTCTCGTCGACACGTAAATTTAGAACTGATGGCTCTGTGGTCACTTGGTAACGCTGGATATTGCGAAAATGCTGGGTACCCTCCACCAATCCCACTTCAGCCACATGGGGCACCGATGTGCGATACAGGTAGAGTAAAATTGACAGCATAACGCCACAGAGGACACCCACTTCTACGCCAAATAGCAGCGTCCCTAGTAATGTGATAACCACGGCACGAAAATCATTCGCCGAGAAGCGCAGGGTTTTTCTCAATATTGAAAAATCGACAATGGTTAACACGGCAACAATGATTGTGGCTGCCAATGTAACCTTGGGCAGGAAATACAATGCGGGAGTCAAAAACATCGCTGCCACTGCTATACCTACAGCAGCAAAAATGCTGGCTGCCTGAGTTTTTGCGCCAGCGTCAAAGTTCACTACAGTTCTGGAAATGCCACCGGTGACGGGAAAGCCTGCGGAAAATGCAGAGGCAATATTGGCAGACCCCAGAGCTATCAGCTCCTGATTTGGGTCTATATTTTCTCGGCGTTTTGCCGCCAGAGTTTTGCCCACGGATACTGACTCCACATAGCCAATAATGGCGATACTCAACGCAGGCAACCACAGCTGCTGAAGTAGCGCAAAGGAAAACTGGGGCCAGGCCAGCCTGGGCAGACCACTTGGAATACTGCCAACAACGGCAACTCCTGCTCGCTCAAGGTCGACCATCCAGGCGAGCAACAATGTGGTAATCACCGCTAACACTGGCGCTAACTTGGCCATAAGTTGGGCATTGCTGTCTGTCACTCCCATATGCTTACAGATAGGCAGCACAGCAGTTCTTGCCCAAACCAGAAAAGCCAGTACCGCAACCCCGAGCACTGCGGTGTAAGTGTGAATGCTGTCGCTACTGTTAAGCAGGGATAGCGCGATGGTCGGCAAGGTATCTCCGGCACCAGAGATACCCAGCAGATGCCTGACCTGACTCAGGGCGATAATAATGCCCGAGGCAGTAATAAAGCCTGAGACTACTGTGTGAGATAAAAAGTTGGCCACAAAGCCCAACTTGAAAAGACCCATAATCAGGAGGAATAACCCTGACAAAAATGCCAGAGCAATGGCAGCGCTCAGATAGTCTGCAGTGCCTTGGGTGACAATATTGCTGAGGCTGACCACAGTCATTAATGACACGATAGCGACCGGGCCAACCGACAATGTGCGACTACTGCCAAATAAACTATAAGCAATTAGCGGCAGGATACTGGCATAGAGCCCAACCTCGGCTGGCACACCAGCCAACATTGCATAGGCCAATGACTGGGGAATCAACATCATGGTGACAACCAGTCCGGCGACCATATCCGCTTTTAGGTCATCCCCACTGTAGCTGCGCATCCACTTCAACGCAGGCAGGTAGTCGCTGGCTTTATCCATTTATGTTTTTTCCTCTGGACAGTGAGTCATCCACTCTCGGCCCTTTAGCATCATGTGCCAATAGACAAAGGGAAGAGCCAGGCTTTTGAGCCACCAGGCTAATCTAGTTGGCTTGGTTCCGGCATTGATCCAATTGGGGAAGCTAGGGGCTACGCGGCCGCCATAGCAAAACTCGGCCAAGATAATCTTGCCGCGCTCTACCGTCAGTGGACACGAGCCATAGCCATCATATTTTGCATCTGGGGACTGACCTGCTTGAACAGAGATGATATTTTTCGCCACCACTGGTACTTGCTTGCGCACCGCGGCCATCGTCTTGGCATTGGTAGTATTCATCACATCGCCAAGGCCCCAGATATTTGCATACTCTGTGTGACAAAGACTGGATGGATCCACCGCCAACCAGCCACCTTTATCGGCCAGACCACTGTCGGCTATAAATGCAGGGGCCTGCTGCACTGGGCAGACGTGCAACATATCGAAGTCTTTACACATCTGCGATTTATTCCCCTCAGAATCAGTAACATCAAACCAGGCCTTACGCTGGTTGCCATCAACTTTCACCAGATTGTGGTTGTAGCTCGGACTAACGCCGTACTTATCCATATAGGACTGCAGTGCACCAACATAGGCAGGAACTCCAAACAGCACGCCGCCGGCATTGCAAAAGTCTATATCGATATTGTCTAGGCGCTTGGTTTTCAGCCAGTGATCGGCGGAAAGATACAGTGCCTTTTGCGGCGCGCCCGCGCACTTAATAGGCATAGGCGGCTGAGTGAAAATTGCTCTGCCACGCTGGGTTTTTTGCACCAGTTCCCAGGTGTAAGGGGCTAAGTCATAGCGATAGTTTGAGGTTACGCCATTTTTGCCTAGCGTCTCTTCAAGACCTTCTATAGCACCCCAGTTAATAGTTAATCCAGGAGCGACCACAAGCTGCTCATAGTGCACCTGAGCACCATCGTGCAAAACCACAGTATTGGTATCGGGCTTAACTTTTGTAACCGCCTGCTGCAGCAAGCTAACACGCTTATCTACTAATTTAGTGGTTTCGCGCTCAGTAGACTTAGCCTTAAAGACACCGCCACCGACCATGGTCCATCCGGGCTGATAATAATGCTTAGTAGAAGGGTCAACTAATGCAATGCGTAGCTTGCTGTCTCTCTTTAGCAGACTGGCTGATACGGCTATACCACCAGCGCCGGCACCTATAACCACAACGTCGAAATGCTGCGTCGCTGGACCTGTGTTATGCACTGCAGAAAGTTTTTTTTCAAGCTGCTCCGAAGAGATGCTGTGCCATAACTGCAAAGAGCGATTGCCGGTGCGGCAATAGGCATGAGTTTTCAAATTGTTCGCCATCAGCTCGCGGAAACGCGCTGCAATATCATCCGTGAGCCCACCTGCAACGAAAGGCATATGGATCAAGTCTATATTATTGCCCGCCGCCGCTTCGGCAATACTATTGACACTGGGTTGATCCGCTGCTTCGCCATCCGGTCGATTACAAATAATAAGCTGCACGCCCTGCTCAGCTAGCTGGGCAATGTCTTCAATACGAATTTGATCGGAAACCGAAAATGTCTCACTGACTGTTATTATTTTCACTGTTTGTCCCTTTTGTTATTTTTGTTATTTTTACAGGCTATTAATGGGAATTTTTAAATAGACTGCCGCATTGTCTTGAGCCGGCGGAAAATGACCAGCACGCATATTTACCTGGATAGCTGGAATCATCAGTCGAGGAATGCCAAGGCCGCTATCACGCTTTTCACGCAGGGCGACAAACTGGTCTTCTGTAGCGTTGTTGCCTAGATGCACATTGTGCAGCTGCTGTTCGGCGACTGTAGTTTGGTAGTTGACTTCGCGGCCCTCGGCACCATAGTCATGGCACAGATAGAGTTTGGTATCTGGAGCTAAATTTAAAATTTTCTGTGCAGACTGATAAAGCGCTTGAGCACTGCCCCCGGGGAAATCTGCTCGAGCAGTCCCACTGTCTGGCATAAAGATAGTGTCGCCAACAAAGGCGGACTTACCGATAACATGCACCATACAGGCCGGCGTATGACCCGGCGTATGAAGACCTGTAGCCTCTAGGTTACCTATGGCATAGGTTTCGCCGTCCTTAAAAAGACGGTCAAACTGGCTGGCATCACGCTGAAAATCAGTACCCTCATTGAAGATTTTGCCAAAGGTTTCCTGCACGGTGACAATATGCTCACCAATCGCCAGCTTACCGCCCAAGTGCTTTTGCAAATAGGGACCAGCGGACAGATGGTCTGCATGGACATGGGTTTCAATATGCCACTCCACTTGCAGGTTGCGTTCTTGAATATATTTCATAATGGTATCAGCACTGCTGTGGCTGATACTGGCAGACGGATAGTCGAAGTCCAGCACTGAATCGATTATCGCACAGGCTTGAGATTGCGGATCGCTGACCACATAAGAAAAGGTGTTGCTGTCCTGATCAAAAAAAACCGCCACGTCCGCCTCAACAGCTGAGCTGTCATCAACTGCTCTTTGCAAATTTTCCACGTACTCTCCATTAATATCCAATTGACATGTCGTGCTGAGCAATAGTCTTGGCCTGTTGCACTTAACTTGTTAGTTTAAGTGCAACTCTCCCAGCTATTAGCTAATAGCACTTAACGTGCCAACTTCGCTTATCACGGATATACTGGGCTTCAGACAGGTTTATCTTGACCGCGAGCCAATCTATAGCCAAAATTGGCAGAACATAAACCATTTATGGCAAAAACATGGATATCATCCAGTCTGATTCAGGATCTCGGCGCAATCTAAGCGCCATGCTCGAGGGTTATGACTGCCCTGCCATACTGGTCTCGGCCAATTATGAAATCCTCGCTTACAACTCTGAATACCGCGGCGCATTTGGCGCCCTAGAATTGGAACAGCAGCCCAGTTGCTTCAGCGTTTCACACGGCTATGATGTCCCCTGCGACCAGGCGGGAGAATCCTGCCCCCTCAGCGCAGCTCTGCTATCAAAGCGCAAAGAGCGAGTTTTGCATATCCACCAAACTCCCCACGGCAAAGAACATGTAGATGTCGAGATGCTGCCTATCTTTGACGACCAGCAACAACTGTTATTCTTTGTTGAGCTTTTGCGACCTATTCCTCTCGCCAGCGGGAATGTCACCGACCAGAAAATGATCGGTAGAAGCCCGGCATTTTTAAAGATGCTGGAAGTGATTAGCCGGGTAGGGCAGAGCGATGTATCTGTGGTGCTTCAAGGGGAGTCTGGCACAGGCAAGGAACTAGCAGCCAGAGCTATTCATATGGCCAGCGCTCGCAGCGGCAATCCCATGGTAACTCTGGAGTGCTCTGGACTTACAGACTCTCTTTTTGAAAGTGAACTTTTCGGCCATGTGAAGGGCGCATTTACAGGCGCACAATTTAATAAGCCAGGACTTATAGAGCAGGCTGACGGCGGCACATTATTTTTAGATGAAGTGGCCGATATTCCAATGCCTATGCAAGTCAAATTATTGCGACTGTTAGAGACCGGCACCTACAGGCAAGTGGGCAGCGCCGAAATTAAAAACAGCAACTTTCGACTTATCTGCGCCTCACATAAAAACCTCGCGGAGATGGTAGATCAGGCTAGCTTCCGTCAGGATTTATTCTATCGTATCAATGTATTTCCCATTCATCTGCCTTCTCTGGCCGAGCGATGCGACGATATTCCCGCTATCGCCAAGTCGCTCATCCATCGCATCTCACCAGATCAAACCTGGCAGCTTACGCAGTCTGCAATGAGGCGCCTTAGCAGTTGGAACTACAAAGGTAATATTCGCGAATTGCGCAATGTTCTGGCCCGAGCCACCGTCCTGGCAGAGACTGAGGTTATAGATCAGGATATAATTGACAGATGTTTTGATATTGATTTCCAAGCCAACGTAAATATTGAATTGGATAAAGTGGATCTAAAAACTTCTGAGCTGGCCTATTTGCAAAATCTAATGACCACCTATGGTGATAAAGTAAAAGCAGCTCAGGTAGCTGGCATTAGTGTGCGCTCCCTATACAGAAAGTTAAATCAGAGATAAATACTCTGCCACTTAATAACTAGGCTCCCGCCAAAAATATGCACCTCCTTTGCGTGCATAGAGCTGGGCATCTACAAATAGGTAGAATCGATGGCCTTTTTAGTGGCGGAGGCGGCGGAATTATTCGTCCTTCGGCCTCACCCCCTCTCAAATAAAAGGGCGCCGCCGTCGCTGCGCTCCCCCGTTGTCTCACCACGTTGTGGTTCGGCTGAACCCGCTACGCGTCTTCATTCCAGAATCAATTGCCAATAAAACACCCCAACCTTTTCGGGCTGAGGTTTGTTATTTGGTGGTGGGCCGGGACGCCGGTTTGGTTCCCGCGATGGCAATCGACTTAGTTCCTCAAGAACTTTTAAATACTGAAGCGGGCTTATGCTTGCGCAGGAGCTTCGGAATTCACTTTGTTAGAAACTAGCAGAAACTCGTTTGACTTTATGTGGTCCGGTGATGAGGAATCTGCGAACTCGAGTTTGTAACCCATTGCTTTGTAACTTTCTGTCGCTTTTTGAACATGCGTTGCAGCATAGGAAGTGAACAGTCCACATAATCGTGAAGGGTGACGTGTTCTTTGCCATCTGATTCTCGGTGAATACGTCCAGCATATTGAGCCAGTGAGCCTTTCCAGGCAATGGGCACTGCCAAGAACAAAGTATCTAGTCTTGGTAGGTCAAATCCTTCACCGACGTATTTTCCAGTTGCAACCACGACTTGGGCGGTAGGTAGTTTTTCTTCAACAACTTTTCTTTCAGATGCTCGCATAGCACCCATTAGGACGACAGAATCGATCCCTTTTTCCAATAGTACGGTATGTATCGTTTCCGCATGTTCTCGGCGTTCAGTTAATACAATGGGATGGTTGGAATGTTAAACGCAAATTTGAACATCTTTGACAATACGCCGGGTTCGTTCATCATTTTCCATGATCCACCGATAAGCGTCAGATATTTCCTTCGCTCTTCTGAATGGATTAACTGCCTTGGAGGGGAGTCATAGAGTTGATGAACAACGACCTGCTGTTCAAATTTTTCTTCAGTGGTGCTTTTAACCTTGTGACGAGTAGGACCTGCCGCCATAAAGATGATTTTCTGGTGACCATCCTGTCGTTCTGGTGTTGCGGTTAGACCGAGTACATATTTAGCGCGAACTTCATTTAACACCATTTCAAAACGTGGTGCAGAAACGTGATGGCATTCATCAACTATAACGTGTCCATAATCTTGCACGAGCTCTGATACCGTATTGTCCTTTTTGTTGATTAGACTTTGGTAGGTTGCAACGTCGATGATACCAGTTGGCTTTTTCTTGCCCCCTCCGATGATGCCGACATCCGTATCATGTAAAAACGATTTTAATCGTTCTCTCCATTGATCGAGCAGTTGTCTACTGTGAACTAAAATTAGCGTATTGGCTTTGCGCTTAGTAATCATACCAATTGCGGTAACTGTTTTGCCAAAGGCTGTCGGGGCGTGAAGAATACCTGCATCGTGCTTGCTCATGGCTCGCACTGCTGTTTCTTGATTCTTTCTGAGTTTGACGAGCGACTTAATGGTTTTAAGTTTAGTGCCACTTTCACGTTGATCGTCTAATTGGACTTCGATCTGATTCTCAGTTAACAACTCTAGCGCTTCATCTAAATAGCCGCGAGGTATTGCCAAGTAGCCTTGCTCAATTCGAGCACGGGAGATAAATCGCGGAATACCATGAGTTGAAAATCGTAATGCTTGTGTTTTGAAGAATACAGGATTGGAAAAACTCGCAAGACGTCTTAACCTTGCTGCTAGCGTACTTGGTATTTCGTTTAAATCAAAATAAACATGATTTGCGAGTGTAATTGATAACTCTTTCGGTGAGTTTTCCAATATGAGGGGTTTTGCCTTTGCGGTGGTTTCCCATGGTGGCCGGTTCTCAATCACTTTTTGCTCTTCAAATAACGCTGAGTTTGGCGAAATCTGTGTGAGGATATTTGTCAAAGTGTTGTGCGAAATCGACTGCAACTGAGCAAGGTGCTGCCATTGATCTTGAATGACGTTGAGCTCATTATCAACAAAGGAGCTATTGCCCGATAATCGCCCTTCTTTTTGCAGAGGTAAAGCGATTAAATTGCCAAATCCACCTTCGGGCAAAGTATCCTGATTCGGGAAAAGACGATCATAAGAATCAAAGGAGAGATTCGTATAAATCTCCATCGCTTTATCGATGAGGCCAAACCCTAATAACCTTGCTTCTTTGGCAGGCACTTTTTCGCTGAAGAAAATTCACAGGTGTGCACCGTTGCCTGAGCGTGAAATCTCAATCGTATGCGGTATTTCAAAACTCTGACAAGCTTTCGACATCGCTTTCACTTCTTCTCGCCATTGGCCTTTATCAAAATCGGCGGCAAGAAAGTAACAAGAATTGTCTTGCATCAATGGGTAGAGTCCCACCACTTGTTGTCCAGCTAAGTGGCTGTAGATGATCTGGTCATTGATTTCGGTGAATTGTCGGTGATTACAGTCTTGGCATTTGACGCGTGGCTTGTTGCAGATACCCTGTACCCACTCGTTATTGCAGGCTACAGAGTAGCCACTGCGGCCTTGTTTATTTTGCCAACGGTTAGCAAATATATCCGTTCGCCCTCGAAACAAACCTTTGAAAATGGTGATCTTCTGTTCTGGCGTATAGGAGTTTGAGTCAGACGTAACTGGTGAGGGCTGTTGAAGTTTTTTTCTGCGAGCTAGAAGCCGGATTTTCTCCTCTTAAAGCTCAGAGAGTCTCGCATCAATCTCAGTAGTGCTTTGATAGCCTTCATACTTAAGCATGCGCTTGCGGCGGCTTGATCAGGGACTCTGCTGGAATACCTAATCCCTCATGTAGCTTCCAAATCATTTTCAGAGTAAGAGAGCGCTTATGGTTGAGAATCTCATACACTCGGTTGCTCTTACCAATCATGGGTTCAAGATCTTTTACAGTTAGGCCTTTGCGCTCCATTTCGAATTTGATCGCTTCAACGGGGTCGGGCAATTCCATTGGAAAATGCTTCGCTTCATAAGCCTCGATAAGCGTGACCATTACATCCAGTTTTTCACCTTCTGGTGTGTCTGGACCAGCCATCATCAGGCTTTCAATTTCTTTTAATGCCGCTCGGTAGTCGGCATCATTTTTAATCGGTTTGATGTCCATAGTGTTTCCTCCGGCAATTAAATAGTTTGTACATCAATCTTGTCATACTGCGCATGGGAGCCGATGAATCGAATGTAGACCACGCGATAGGCGTAGTTGATCCACACGACTAATCGATACTTGTTGCCTGCAATATTAAAAACTACTCGCCCATCTTTGAGGATGCTGGCATTTCTGAAGTCCCGCTTTACATCGGCAGGTGCGCTCCAGTCGGCCACTAAGGCATGCCGATACCAGGCGAGTGTTGGCTCTTTAGCATCCATGTACTCTGGGTGATCATCCCAGAAAGATTTCAGTGTCGATAAGGCAATGATTCTCATCTAGATAATGCTAGTCCCAAAATGGGACTAGGTCAATCTAAATTTACTGGAGAATCACTATGAATGAATATCAAGCACTTATGACACAAAGAGAGCTTTGTAATCGTTGGCAGGTAAGCGAAGCGACACTGGAACGATGGCGGTCCTAGGGTATTGGGCCTATTTACGTAAAACTAGGTGGTCAAGTCAGTTACAGGCGCGAAGATGTGTTTGAGTATGAGTCCAGTTGCTTGAGAAAGAGTACGTGTGAAGCTGTTTAAGATTAATAAGTGGGCAGTAGCCCGCATTTTCCCTCATATCCTGATAGTAAAATTACGGGTTAATAAAAAGCCCTAATGGCTAGTGAGGGCTCATTAGGGCTATTTACAAGATGGTGGAGGCGGCGGGAATTGAACAGGCGCCTATAACCACTTATATCACTACACATCTGTTTATCTGACTCCAAAAGTACCAACAGAAGTACCAACAAATAATTTTCATTACCTAAGGATTTCTTCTTCTATTATCCGTGTAAGTTGTGCATCGGACATCGATTCAAAGCTGACACAACCAAGTGTCTCAATATCAATACGGAGCGTTAATATGCCATCTTTTCTCCAAGTATTAGCAACCGTTTTATCCACAATTTTATCAGCAGTACCTATCGGAAATTCTAAATCGCGTTCATATGTTAAGAACGAAATTAATCTTATTCCGGAAGAGGTCTTTTTAATGTCCTTATAATAGGGCTTACAGTAGTCCGTCTTGCTATATGTCCATTGGTTAGCATCATTTATTGGTTTGTAACTGGCTTGATTTATGGAGAAAAAAAGGCCGAGGCCTACCGCCACTAGGGCAAATATCCCCCAATTATAGTCGCCTCTCATCAAGGGACTAAGCTCATGCTTACCTTTGTCCTTACTTCTTTTTAAAAGCCAATAAACTAGAGCGAACGACCACAGTACTGTATACCAGGTAGCACCGTTATCCATTGTGGGGGTTAAGACTCCCAACGGATTGGGGCCTCCTTTGTCCAAACTTATAAGCCATGCTCCAGCTAAGTAAACAGGTGGCACTATTAAGATAATATTAACAAAGGAGTCTAACCAAGATGATGTTTTACTTTCAGGTAATGGTTCTTGAACTAGTTGGGGTTCTTGCTCTTTAGATATCTCAGGGTCAGTATTATTTGCATCTGGAACATATGCTTCAGGAGCATTTATGTTTTGCTCAACACGATATTGAATGTAGAGCTTTTTTGCATGCTCATCATCCGAAGACAAGGCAAAAGCTTTAGCCCACGTTGCTGTGTCTAGGTTTCCTTCTTCTATTTCTCTGAAGGCTAGCTCGTAAAGAAAATCATCTCGATCCATGATAAAAGGTTACCTAAAACTGGAGCGAATTGAAAGAATCCTTAAAATTCTGAATCAGCACACTCTTCGGAGTACTTCGATCGAGCTAGCTCTTTGCGAAGCGGTAATTTACTAGTTACTAGGAATTCATCTACCTCTTTACCAGAAAAATCATCAAATATTTTTATACCAACACAAACACAATAGGCTAGCTTTTGTTCAGCCGAAACATAATCTGCTAATCCAGCTCTCTCAATTTGAGATGAAATAGTTGGCTCGCATGAAAGTAAAAATCCTTTTCTAAAATCTCCCTTTAGCTGTTCAGCTCTTTTATCATATTGAGCAAAAGCTGGCATGCCCGCGAATGCAACAAGCAAGGAGAGAAAAAGTAATACGAATTTTTTCATATCAAAAAGGACTCTTTAGACTGGGTAAATTCAGTATAGATGAAATCTTCCATTTATCCTGGACTCGCCTAAAGCCATAAATAACGATACCTTCCCAAAGTGTAGTGCCATCTGCAGTCTTATCCTTTCTAGTAACGAACAAAGAATATCCGCCGACCTGAGGCGCAATAAATGACACATCCTTAACCTCTGAGTGGGAGTAGTTAGCCAGAATATGGGATCGAATGAAGGAGAAGTTATCGACAACATCGAGTTTAGTCTTCCACTTTATCCACTTCGACGATAGCTCTAATTGATCCGCTACAGCTAAGTAGTCCTCGGCGGAAAAAGCACTCATATAGGTATTATAAGCCGTCAGAACTTGCTGAAAATCCTCTGCCACGACGCCCTTTGGGTAATCCTCGGCGGGGGGTAACACAGTCGTTTCTAGGTTCCATATGCCAGAGACAGCGACAGCGACAGCTGAACTACTCAATACAGCACAGAAAACTAGGCATGAAATATATCTAACAATCGTCATAATCAAACCCTAAAGGGTTATTAGCTCGATAGTTAAGACAACTTAAACAGGAATATGTTTCAAGCGTTCAATGCGAAGGGTACCCCCCCTTTCTGCAAATAGGAGTCCCGCTATTTACCTGTAACAGTGATTTGCTCAAGAATAGACCTAAAATCTTTTGTAATATTTTTCCATATTTGATGCATTTCATTATCTGGATTGCGTGGTCTATGTTGGATATACTGATGTTGTGGAACGCAAAAGATTCTCTCAGAAATGGACGCCTCTATGTATCATGCCCCCGACAGATCAAGTGCAACTCGGAACTTCTCTAAGACTAAAGACGATGATGATCTAGATATTGGTTGGGCTGATGGCGTTTTATCAGATGGGAGGCCATATCGAGCAGAAAGTTGGGCCGCCGATCAAATCACGTTACTCACGTTCTTCTTTTCTACCTCACAGATAGAGACATATACCAATGCGCAATTCATTAAGTTACTAGAGGATGAGGGTCTTATAGAATTTTCAAGTGACCAAAGGTATGTCACTGGAGAAATGTTCGGGGACGCTAGCGGAAACGAGATGTGGTCAGTCAACGTCGTTATCGCAGATGAAAATAACGAATTTACCAAGGGTTCTATAAGTCTGAAGCCTTACGTGTAAAAAAAATTTACAAGCCCCCATATACCGGCAGGTGGATGAATTGAGCTTAATCTTAAAAGCAACACAAATAGCGTCAAGAATTCATAAAGATCAAGTCGATAAAAAAAACTATCCCTATATGGCTCATATAAGTGACGTGGCCTCTCGCGTATCTCATCTTGGAGAATCGTATGAAATTGTCGGACTATTGCACGATGCAATTGAAGATGCCTACCCTAAAGAATTTCAAGAAAAAGTTATAGACGATATTAAAGCTACTTTTGATAATGAAATTTATGAATCAATACTGGCAATGACAAAACGGTCAGATGAAGATTATTTTCAAGAGTATTTACCGAGGGTAAAAGACGACAAATTAGCACTACAAGTTAAGGTCGCTGACGCCTCACACAATCTATCCAAAGCACATTTGATTGAAGACTCAAAACTACAAGAGAAACTTAGGGCAAAGTATATAAAGGTTTTGGATGAGTTGGGTGAAGATGGTTCGCTCTGTGAAAAGCCTATAATTTTTCAAAACGGGTCATGGGTTGAAGATGAATGATCACAAGAATAAAGAGAAATAATAATGTCGACAATTGACAGCTATTGGAAGTATGAGAATCGACCAGCGGTTCTCGTGGATTATGGTGATGACTCTTGTGGCGGATTTTATCTAGAAAAAGAAGCTCTGAATTGGAAGCCAGTGACTGAATGGGATGTCGTGCAATGGTTCAAAGATGGTGGGAAAATTTCACAGGCAGACTTTGAAGACTTGTTTGGTAAGATTGGGATTGATTTACCTAGTTTGCCGCTAGAGTAATCTTCGCGTTTCTAAAGTCCCTATAGAAGATTGGATCACTCTGCTTGAGGCTTCTGGTTGGGGCGTTATCGAAGACACCCACTTCTTTTACGCTTAACCGAACAACATCTTATAGGTATCTTATAGGATACTGTTCGGTTAGTGGGTCTATATAGCCCCCGCGAAACTACTAAACTACTTAGCAATCTTTTAAAAGCTTAGCAACACCCAACTAGTATACATCCTCAAACAGCCCCAAAAAGTCCGACCACCTCTATATATACACGGAGGGGGGCCATGGTCACCTGCGGGGGGCTATAAAGTCTCTGAAGACTTCCAAGCCTTTAAAGCAAAGTAGACAAAATAGTAAACAAAATAAGGCCCTTGACTGTGAACTGATGAGCTGTAATGCTAGCAAACACGTTAGCTAACACTGCTGATGGAGCCGAAAGTAGGCGATGAGGTGCTATCCCACCGCCATTATTATGCTTCAAAAGGTCTACAGCCCTTGTTAGCTCTCGTTTCTTGCGAGACTGATGAGGAGCAGACTAAGGTTGTTCGCTAATGATAGGTGATTAGACGTGCCTACAGAATATCGTTATCGTAGGCATAAACTTTACAGGCTTGAAGTGACTTTTTGTTTCTACTCATCCATGTCAGTCGCTGTCGCTCACATGACGCCAAAACATAATTGTCGACATAATCTCTTCCTCGCATGAATCCAACTGCACTCCAAGTACATAGTCGAACCTTGTCATCTTCATCCTTTGAGATAACAAATGTTGCCATCTGAGAACCCTGAGCTACCTCTTGGTAGCCTTGCATTCCAACACATAAGCTAGGGTTATTTTTGCAATCCACTGGTACAGCATTAAACATATCAATGCATGGTTGATTTAAACCAAAGTCACCAGCAACCTTTGAGGCCGTATCTGTTGGAGTGTAGTTAACGCATCCGTTAATACTCAAAATAAAGAAAATAAAAACACTGACCTTAATGCTAACCTTCATTTCACAAAACTCCCCAATTTCTTAAGTCTGTTAAAGACGCGTTACATCCGCCAACGCATGATTGCGAACCAAATGACAATGCTCCAACTGTACCTAAACTAATTAAAAATGTCATTTTTTGGAATTGATTTTCAGCCGTCGCCGCAAGCTGAGAATAGCCTCTTACACTTTTGCGCGAATCAGCCATGTTTTGAGCATATTGGATCTTTGTTTGTATTAACTTATCGCTTTTGTCACGGTAACTATTAGCGACACTTAAATCTCTAGTGGCATAAATACCTTTATTGAAGATATCTGCTAGTGCATTTAAAGCAGGTATATATTCGTAATCAGCCGCTATCATTAAGTTAGAAAGCATACTTTGTTGGTATTCATCACGCTTATCATGCGGCGCTATATGTGTCCTTAATAGTTCATACAAGGCTAGGCCATATTCACCTGAGACATCCGAATACTTATTAATCAAAGGTTTAAGTAATTTTATACTTTCGTGAGTATCCTTACCGACATATTGTCCATTCCTGTAGAGTATACCCAATAGGGCTTGACTAATTTCATCCCCTCCATGGGTTAACGCTCTTAAAATTTGCACTGCCTTCAATCCATCTACCGGCACATATGCAAAATATCTCATTCCATTTGGATACTCAGTATAAACAGAGCCATTTAAATATCCATCAGCTACCCACCTTGCCGTAGATACTTTATTTTCGAAATCTAAATCGTTTGACTCTTTTTTAAAATACCTAGCAACCTCAGCTTCTGGAGGTAAAGATTGGCACCCTCCCAAAATAAATAAAACTAGTAAAGTTACGCATTTAATCTTCATGATTAAAATCCAAGAGATAAGCCATGAATCTGATTGTAGAAGACTGAATGAAAAATTCAATGCTTATTTTGAAGATATTTACCCATTGGATTTTCAGGCAACGCTATCTAGATATAGAACCCATCGTTCTTGACATGAGTTCTATCGGATAACCATCACCATAGCCCTGACCAACAGACTTCAAAGACCAACCACCTAGCTGGTCTATCATATCTATTGGTGCTTCAACGGCTCGTAGCCTATCTATTATACAAACCCAAATCTCAGATACAGCGACCTTACCCCGGGGGTACCCCCCCCTTTTGTCAGAA